>OLSB01000433.1_pt1 | contig 48435 bp, 43 predicted proteins | sample 1672071 | NCBI WGS metagenome assembly OLSB01 (sample SAMEA3136642, study PRJEB25190) | human gut metagenome | biome: human gut; feature: human-associated habitat; material: faeces | place: Austria | collected 2013 | reverse complement strand
GGCAAACCCTTGGAATAGGGTAGAAAAATAAAATAAAAGAGTAGGTAGGAAACGCCTAGAGCGAAAGCTAAAGATACAAGTTGTTCTTACTGGACTAGTCTTATTAAGAGGCTAGTCCTTAATTTTTTTGAAAAAATTTTAAAAATATAATTTTACGTATATACTTGAATACAATTATTTGATGTGATATTATATACACAAATTAGAAATAAAAGTATATTATATAGTAATAAATAAAGAAAGGAGAGTATTGATTATATAAATGATAATCAATACATATTATAGGAATGTATACAAAAAATGAATTAGCACAAGCAGAAAAATTATTAAAAGAAAATAACCAGACAAATATACTAAATACTTTAAACCAAATAGATGAGTCTAAAAAAGAAAAACTAATAAAGCAAATATTAAATTTGAATTTTGAACAATTAAAAAGATTATATCAAGAAACAAAAGAAAAACCAGAAATACTAGACAAGAAATTAGAACATATAAAATATGTAGATAAATATAAACTATCTGAAGAAAAAAAATCTTTATATACAAAAATCGGAGAAGATATAATAAAAAATAACAAATATGCAGTGGTAACAATGGCTGGAGGGCAAGGAACGAGACTTGGACATAAAGGCCCAAAAGGAACATTTAAAATAGATGTAAGACCAGAACCAAAATTTTTATTCCAAATATTAGCAGAAAATCTAGAAGCAGCTAACAAAAAATACAATGTAACATTACCATGGTACATAATGACAAGTACAGAAAATAATAAAGAAACAGTTGAATTTTTTGAAGAACATAATTATTTTGGATATCCAAAAGACCATATTAAATTTTTTATGCAAGGAAACTTACCTTTACTATTTACAAATGGACAATTAGTATTAGATAAAGATTATAGTATTAAAGAAGCTGCAGACGGAAATGGATGCATCTATAAAGCAATGCGAGAAGATAAAATATTAGAAGATATGGAAAATAGAAACGTGGAATGGGCATTTATTGGCTCTGTAGATAATGTTCTTCTTAATATGGTAGACCCAATATTAATAGGATTAACAATAGAAGAAAAACATGAAGTTGCTTCAAAATCTATAGCGAAAAAAGACCCTTCTGAAAGAGTTGGAGTATTTTGTAAAGCTAATGGTGTGCCATCTGTTATAGAATATAGTGAACTTCCAAAAGAAATGGCTGAATTAAGAAATGAAGATGGAGAACTTTTATATGGAGAAGCACATATAATGTGTAATTTATTTAGTATTAAGGCTTTAGAAAAAATATCTAAAATAGATTTACCATATCATGTTGCCAACAAAAAGACTAATTATATGAATGAAAAAGGCGAATTTGTAGAAGTTACAGAACCTAATGCATATAAATTTGAGGCTTTTATATTTGATGCTTTTAACTTCTTTGATGATATGTCAATATTAAGAGGAAGAAGAGAAGAAGACTTTGCACCAGTAAAAAATAAAGAAGGAAATGATAGTCCAAATACTGCTAAAGAGTTATATAATAACTATTGGAGAAAATAATTAAATAAGGCTGAAAGGAAAATGGAAAAATGGAGAATTGCAAAATTTCAAATTTATACAATTTAAATGAAACAATTGCAAAAGATTTACTTGTAAAATATACATATCCTTGGGAAGTATTACCACATATAGGAGAATACATTTTGGAATTAGGAAACAAATTACCAAAAGAAGAATACAACAAAATAGGAGAAGATGTTTGGATTCATAAGACAGCAACTGTGTTTGAATCTGCTTATATACATGGACCAGCAATAATATGTAAAGATGCACAAATAAGGCATTGCGCATTTATAAGGGCAAATGCAATTGTTGGAGAAGGAGCGGTTGTAGGAAATTCAACTGAACTAAAAAATGTAATATTATTTAATAAGGTTCAAACTCCTCATTATAATTATGTAGGAGACTCAATTTTAGGGTATAAATCTCACATGGGAGCAGGCTCTATTACATCAAATGTAAAATCTGATAAAACTTTAGTTGTAATAAAAAATAAAAAAGAACAAATAGAGACAGGAATAAAGAAAGTAGGGGCAATGCTTGGTGACAATGTAGAAATTGGATGTGGAAGTGTGCTAAACCCAGGAACTGTGATAGGAAGAAATACAAATGTTTATCCACTTTCTGCTGTAAGAGGAGTTGTACCAGAAAATAGTATATATAAAAATAAAAATGAAATTATAGAAAAAAGATAAAATTAATATAAATAAACTCAGACTATTAATATTTAATAATCTGAGCTTATTTTTTATATAAAAATCAGAAATTTTTTATACAAGTTAAAATAAATTTATATTAGTATACAAAATTGAATTATTGTTGATCTGGAATAAAGTAATCTACAACACCATAAATTAATGCACCAATTATAGCTGCTATCCAAGATATAGAATATCCAGCAACAAAGAATTTAGTTACATATAAAACGACTGCTGCTAATACAAAACCAACAAATCCTTTACCAAAAGCACTTGCATGTAAACCTGTAAAAGTTGCTAATAAATAATCTATAACAGTTAACACAACAGCTGCTAAAGCTAATGCCCATATATTATTTATAGCAAAGCCAGGTGTGAAAAAAGCTGTTATTGCAAGAATTATTGCGGAAGTTACAAATCTTAATATAACTTGACCAAAAGTATTAGGACGAGCAGAGCTATTTGTTCTAATGTCATTATTGTCCATAATAAAAACCTCCTATTTATATATATTTAAGAATATTATTTGCAAATAATATAAATTTATTCAAACAAATTAATAAAATTAATGAATAAATTAAATAGAACTAACAAAAAATAATTTAAAATTTTATTAAAATAAGAAGGAAAAAATATGTTAGCTACATTTATAAGATCAATAGTTATTTATATAATTGTTTTAATAGTAATGAGATTAATGGGAAAAAGAGAGATTGGACAAATGCAACCATTTGAGCTTGCAATTTCCATAATGATAGCAGACCTTGCATCAATACCAATGACAGATATTGGTATACCAATATCTAATGGAATAATTCCAATATTAGGGTTATTAATTATGCATCTAATTATTTCAGTGTTAAATTTAAAAAGCAGTAAAATAAGGGAATTTATATGTGGAAAACCAACAATTCTTATATATAAAGGAAAAATAGATGAGCAACAATTAAAAAAAGAAAGATTTACATTAAATGAATTAGAAGAAAAATTAAGAAGTAATAATGTTACTAATTTAGGAGATGTAGAATATGCAATATTAGAAACTAGTGGAGACATATCTGTTTTAGAAAAACCAAATAAAAGAGCTGCAACTCCAGAAGACTTTAATATAATGCCAGGCTATGAAGGAATAGCATACAATCTTGTAATTGATGGAAAAGTAATGACAGAAAATTTAAAGCTTATAGGAAAAAATTATGATTGGTTAAAAAAGCAAACAAATAAATTTCAAATAATGCCAGAAGAAGCTCTAATAGTAACAATTAACGAAAAAGGAGATTTCTTCTGCCAAAAGAAAGAAAATAAACAAAAATCAAAGAAAAAAGTAATAACAATATAAACTAAAAGCAAGGAGGGAAAAGTTAAATGCAAAAAGAATTGATAATTGTTTCAATCATTATAGTTGTAATAATTGCATCACATGTATTGACTCAAAATTATACAAAGCAATGTGTTAGTAGAATGTATGAGAAGTTAAGCCAAATAGACGAATATGCAAGAAAGATAGAAAAAAATGAAGAAAGTGATAAAGAAGAACTTTCTAGAAAGATAAATATCATGCAAAATGAATGGAAAGGAATGAATAAAAATCTAGCCTTCTATATAGAGCATGATGAACTAGAAAAAGTAAATACTTCTTTAACACTTATGAAAGGTTTTTTGAAAATGGAGGAATATAGCCAAGGAATACCAGAATTAGAAAATTGTATATACATCTTGTACCATATACAAGATAAGCAATCACTAAAAATAATAAATTTATTTTAAAACTTGTGCCAATTCCTCATTTCTTTTAATTTTATTTGTAGATGTTTTAATTAAAGGTTTATTAGTTAAGATTAGATGCTTAATATATTTATATCTAGGAAATGTCTTGTTAATTTCTTTGATTTCATCCCAAATAATAGATTTTAAAGTTTCTTCATCTACATCTTTATATTTTGATTTTACAACTTTTTCGTCATATACAACTTTAATAGCAACTTTAACATTACTTGGATCGTTTTTTTCAGGTAAAGCATAAACAAAAGATTCAGAAACGTCTTCTAATCTATTTACCAAAATTTCAATTTCTTCAGGAAATACTTTTTTACCATTTTGTAAAACAATTAAATCTTTTTTTCTTCCAGTAATAAATAAAGCTCCATCTTTATCTAAATAACCTAAATCGCCAGTATGAAACCAGCCATCTTTTAAAACATCATTAGTTTGTTTTTCATCTTTATAATATCCGAGCATTACACTTGGACCTTTTACTATAATTTCGCCAGAACCAGTTTCATCAGGATTTTCAATTTTAACTTCTAAACTTTTCATAGGCAATCCAACTGAACCATATCGAATAAATGATTCATCTTCAGCAGATATAACAGGAGAAGTTTCGGTAAGACCATATCCTTGTACAAGATGTATTCCTATAGAATTAAAAAATTTAGCAACAGTTTTGTCTAAAGGAGCACCACCAGATATTATAAATCTCATATCTGAACCAAGTCCATCAATTATCTTTTTGAATAATTTTCTTCTAATATCTATATGAAATTTTAGAAGAATATTACTTATTTTTATAGTAAAATTAACTAATTCTAATTTTTTTTGTTTTTTTAATTCTTTAATAATAGTTGAATACATTTTTTCAATTAATATAGGAACTCCAACAAATAGAGAAACTTTATATTCAACTAAATTCTGCTTAATATATCTTAATCCATCTGGAAAAACAGTTCTTATGCCAGAAGAAAGCATAACTAACATACCAGTTAAGCCAAAGATATGATGTAATGGTAAAAATGCAATATTTGTATCAGTGTCACGAAATGGCTCTACGAGTTGCATATCATAAATATTTGAAACAATTCCATATTGATTAAGCATAACAGCTTTTGATTTTGCTGTAGTACCAGATGTAAATAATAATATGCTCATAGAATATGGATCAACTGAATAATCTAAAAAATTTGTATTTCCAGCATCAAGCTCTTTTTTACCTTCATTTAATAATGTTTCAAAACAAAGATAATTCGAAACATTGGTAAAACAAATAAAATGTTTAATTTTTGTTTTATTAGATTCTTTAATTTTTTCTATAAAGTCTAGTATTTTAGGATCAAATACAATAGCTTCAACTTCACTTCTTATTAAGGATTCTTCTAATTCTCCTAATTGTAGTCCTTTATCTAAAGGAACTGATACTATTCCTCCTAAAACATTAGCAAAATGTGTAACAACCCATTCGTAACAATTATGACCTATTATAGCCACCCTTTTTCCAGATAATCCTAATTTATATAAAGAAGTTCCAAAAGCATTAACATCAGATAAAAAATCTGAATAAGTATGATCCACATATTTGACATCATCATTCTTTTGAACTTTAGTTGTGAAAGCAATATGGTTTGAGTAAACCGTAGCAGAGTGATATAATAACTCTTTTATATTTTTAAATTTTTTAATATTTTTAGTTTGTCTCTTCATAAAAACTCCTTATTAATTATTCATTAAAATTTTGAACTTTCCATTCTAGCAAGTTCATCACATCTATTATTAAATTCATTATCAGCATGTCCTTTTACTTTATTAAAAGTAACTTCATGAATTTTTGTAAGATTATACAATTCTTGCCAAAGTTCTTTATTTTTTACAGGTTCATTACTAGCTGTTTTCCAATTTTTTTTAATCCAACCATATATCCACTTTTGAACAAAAGCATTTACAACATAAGCACTGTCGCTGTAAATGTTTACTTTGCAAGGACGTTTTAGTAATTTTAGAGCTTCAATTACAGCAGTAAGTTCCATTATGTTATTAGTAGTTGGATTTGCACCACCAGATATTTCTTTCTTATTTTCATTTAACATTAAAATTGCTCCCCAACCACCAGGTCCTGGATTTCCAGAGCAAGCACCATCAGTGTAAATAGTAATTTCTTCCATAATATATCTCCATTTCATTTAAATATTAAATTTTATTGTAAACGATTAATTTTTATGATATTATATCAATAAATATATTATTTTACAATAATAAAATTAAATTTAAAGGAGGGATATACTGTGAACAGAGTTGTAGGAATTGTAGCAGAATATAATCCATTCCATAATGGACATTATTATCATCTACAAAGAGCCAAAGAGGAAGCTGAAGCGGATTATTGTATAGCAATAATTTCTGGCAATTTTACACAAAGAGGAGACACATCAATTGTAAATAAATGGGCTAAAGCTTACATGGCAATTTGTGGAGGTGCGGACCTTGTAATAGAATTACCAACTGTTTATAGTGTATCTAGTGCAGAAAATTTTGCAAATGGAGCAATAAAAATATTAGATAGTTTAAAAATAGTGAATGCAATTTCTTTTGGCGCAGAAGCTAATGATTTAGCTACATTAAATAATATTGCAAACGTTTTGTATGATGAACCAAAAAGATATACCACAATATTAAGCCACGAATTAAAAAAAGGTATATCATATCCAGCAGCCAGAGAAAATGCAATTTTAATGTATTTGAATGATATAAAAAGATATGCAAATGTATTAAATAATCCAAACAATATTCTTGCAATAGAATATTTAAAAGCTTTAAAATCACAAAAAAGTAAAATAGAACCAATAATGATAAAAAGAAAAAAGGTTTATTATAATGAAGATAGAATTGTAGATGATTTTGCCAGTGCAACAGCAATTAGAAAATTATTAATAAGAAGAGAATACGAAAGCTTAAGAAAGGTAATACCAAGAAGTAGCTATCAGATATTAGGACAAGAAGCTAGAAAAGGAGATATTGTATTAGGATTAGAAAAATATGAAAAAGAAATTATTTATACCTTAAGAAAAATGTCAATAGAACAAATTTCAGAATTACCAGACGTTTCTGAAGGACTAGAAAATGCTATAAAAAAATCTGCAAATGAATGTAACAATTTAAACGATTTAATAAATGGCATAAAATCAAAAAGATATACACAAACTAGAATACAAAGAATATTAATATATGCTTTATTGGGAATAGATAAGAAAACAATGGAAAATTCAAGAAAAGTAAATCCATATATAAGAATACTTGGATTTACACAAAAAGGTAAGCAACTATTATCTGAAATATCAAGAAAAAATCCAAAGTTAAATATAATAACTTCCGTAAAAAAATATGTTGATCAAAATAAAAATAAACAATTAGCAGAGATGTTAAAAACAGATATATTTGCTACAGATATATATACTTTAGGGTATGAATATGAATCAAAAGCAAATTTGGATTTTACGCAAAATATGATAATAACAAACTAAAATTACAACAATGTTACAATAAAATTACATTTGTGTTATTTTATTGAAAAAAACAAGCAAATATCATATAATTCAATTGGAATATTAAAATGTCCTAGGAGGAGAATATGAATAGCCAAACTTTTGCAGATTACATATTATCAGAACATGACTGGATAAAGAAAATGGAAATAATGTATTATTTAAATAAAAGAGGAAACATCTTTTTTGATAATTCAGTTGTGTTTAAAACTGAATTATTAAAACTATTTTTAGATAATACAGATTTGGGATTTGACGAAAATATGCTTATAACTGCAAGTTTATTATGCAATTGTAAGAAAGTAGATAACTTTTCTGATATGAACAGAATAAAAACCTATGCAAAAGAAGGAGCTGAATATTTAAGTACTCTTGGATTTGATGAAAGGTTTTGTAAAATATGTGAACAGATAAATAGATATAGTAATTCAGAGCCAAGAGAACCAGAAGCTGACGTTTTAGAGCTTATAGATCAATTTGGAGGAATGCTTTTAGACAGACCAGAAAGAATTGGATTTAAAGTAGATGAAGCTTTAGTACTACTAGAATTTAGAAATTTAAAAGGAAAAGAAAATAGATATTTAGAAGTATTTAAAGATTTTGTGAATAGAATGGAGGCTGTAAAAATATGAGTTTAGCAAATGAAAATGACCTAATAATACCAGGAACAACTGGAGTAATAACAGCGTTAAAAAACGAAGCAAATTTATTTAACAAAAATTCTGTAAACCAAGAAAAAGATTCAGAACTTTTGGCAAATCAAATAAGAAGTATAGGTACTGTATACCAAATAGCAAATGGTAGAGTACAAGGAAAACCTTTAGAAGAGCTGGTTGATCCATCTAGAATTTCAAGTAATCAAGAAAGAATTAACACTTCAAAAGAAGAGAAACAAACTACAAAAGAAGTACCAGTAGGAAATTCTAATAGATTTTATGAAGATTGGATGGGAAGAGAATAGATAAAAATAAAGTTCTACTAATAGTGTCTTTTTATAAAGTTTGATTAAGAACTTGTAAAAAGATGCCAACAGTAGAACTATAAATTTGTATATAGGAAGGAATACAGCAAAAATGGAAGAAATATTTGCAGATTTACATGTACATATAGGAAGAAGTGAAAGTGGAAAGCCAATTAAAATAACTGCAGCAAGAAGCCTTAATTTTGCTAATATTGCAAAAGAATGTGCTGACAGAAAAGGAATAAATGTAGTGGGAATTATAGATTGTGCATCACCTTATGTTATAGAAGATATAGAAAACTTTTTAAAAACAGGGGAAGCCTACGAAATAGAAGATGGTGGAATAATATATAAAGACAAAGTTTGTATATTACTAGGAAGTGAAGTAGAAACATCAGAAATAAGCAGAAATGGAAAATGTGGAGCGGCACATAATGTATGCTTTTTTCCACATTTGTCTGACATAAAAGCATTTTCAAAAGAAATGAGTACACATATAAAAAATATAACATTAAGTACTCAAAGATCAGATATATCAGGATATGAGCTAATAGATATTGTAGAAAAATATAATGGAATACTAATTCCAGCACATTGCTTTACACCGTTTAAAAGCTATTATGGAAATTGCACAGACAGAATGAAAGATATATTTAAAGAGAAATTTGACAAGATATTTGCAATAGAATTAGGATTAAGTGCAGATACGCATTTAGCAGATATGATTACAGAATTAGAAGAAAAGAACTTTGTAACAAATTCGGATGCACACTCGCTTCCAAAAATAGCAAGAGAATATAATAAAATGCTAGTACAAGATATAAGTTTTAAAGAAATTGTAAAAGCATTAAAAGGAGAAGATGGAAGAAAAATATTATGCAATTATGGGTTAGATCCAAAACTTGGAAAATATCATAGAACTTTTTGCGATAATTGTAACAAAGTAATAGAAACAAAAGAACCGGTATCAATTTGCCCTAATTGCGGAAGTAATAAAGTAACATTTGGAGTTTTTGATAGAATAGAGTTAATAAAAGACAAAAAGGAGAGTAAAAGCCCAAAAGATAGGCCACCTTACATATATCAAGTGCCACTTACTTTCATACCAGGAATTGGAGCAAAAACAATAGATAAGTTATTAGACAAATTTGGTACTGAAATGACTATTTTGCATAAACTATCAGAAGATGATATAGAAGCGGTAGTTGGTAGCAAAGTTGCTAAAGAAATAGTCCAGGCAAGAGAAGGAAAAATGAAAATACAAGCTGGCGGTGGTGGCATATATGGAAAAGTTGCCACAATGCCAGAAATAAATTAATGCTTATAAAAAATAACTTTTAATATTGAGTTATAGTTCTAATTTTGAGATTATTGAATAGACATTATGTATAAAACATAATCTTAGGAGGAGGACTATGAGAGGAACAAAAAGAAGAAATAAAGAGAATAAAATAAAAAATATAATAGTGGAATATATTGCTCAAAATATAAAAGCATATATAATGTTAACTATTATATTTTTTATAGGCTTAATTTTAGGAATAATATTTGTAAACAATACAAAAGAGGCTCAATCAGATCAGATAAGTACATATATAAATAATTTTATAGATTCAATAAAGGAAAATTATCAAATTTCAAAGCCTAAATTATTAATTAACTCAATAAAAGGAAATTTATATATAACTATAATTTTGTGGTTTTTAGGGTCAACTGTAATAGGAATGCCTTTAATATATTTAGTAATAGGATATAAAGGATATTGCATAGGTTATACAATATCTTCAATAACTGCAACAATAGGTACAGGAAAGGGAATTTTATTTATAATAGCGACAGTACTATTTCAAAATATTATATATATACCAGCTGTTCTAACATTAGCAGTTAGTGGAATTAAACTATACAAATTAATAATGGAGGATAGAAGAAGGGAAAATATAAAGATGCAAATATTAAAGCATACAATATTCTCTTTGTTTATTTTTATAATATTAATAATGGCTTCTTTAGTGGAGACATATATTTCAGGAAGTTTAACGACAGTATTACTAAAATATTGTTAATAAAAAACATAATAGTTTAATTATAGGATTAATATCGGAAAAAATAAAATAAATTGTAGAATTTTGCAAAAATCTATTTACATTTACCAAATATTTTGATATAACAAATATAAGTTATGTTAATTATAAATTTTATTTATAATTTTATATACAATTTTACAAAAATATAGAATAGGGGAGTTCAAATGGAAAAGCAAATTAAACTTTTTTTAGATTTTCTTAAAGTAGACAAGAAGTTATCAGAAAATACACTTCAATCTTATAAAAGAGATATAGAACAATACGAAAAATATGTTGAAGAAAACAGAATTAATTATTTAAAGGTAACAGAAGAAGACATAAGAGACTATATGGAATATTTAAGAGAAGAAAACAAGAAACAATCAACAATTTCAAGAAGTTTGGCTTCAATAAGATCTTTTTATCAATTCTTAATTAGAGTAAAGAAAATAAAAAAAGATCCAACAATGGCTATTGAATCACCTAAAGTAAATAAAAGAGTTCCAAATATTTTAACATCAAAAGAAGTTGAATTATTATTAGACCAACCACAAGATGTAGATTTAAAAGGAACTAGAGATAAAGCAATGCTAGAATTTGCTTATGCAACAGGAATGAGAGTTACAGAAATGATATCTTTAAATATGGAAGATGTAAAATTAGATGAAGGTTATGTTGTTTGCAGAGGTAGAAATAAAATTAGAAATATACCTTTAGGTTCAATGTCTTTAAAAGCATTGAAAGAATACATAGAAGATGCAAGACCATATTTAATAAGAAATGAAACAGAGGAAGCTCTATTTGTTAATGTAAATGGAACAAGATTAACAAGACAAGGATTTTGGAAAATAGTAAAATATTATAAAGAACAAGCACATATTGAAAAAGATATAACACCACATGTATTAAGACATTCATTTGCAACACACTTATTACAAAATGGGGCTGATTTAAAAGCAATACAAACAATGCTTGGACATTCAGATATATCTTCAACACAAGTTTATATGCAATTTCAAGACCCAGGAATAAAAAGTGAATATAGAAAAGCTCATCCAAGAGCATAATAGGTTAACGTGAATATAATAAAAAGAAAAAGGTTATATAAATGAAGAATAAATTAAAAGCTCAATGCGAATAAAATTCGTATTGGGTCTTTTTGTATAAAGAATAAGATTTACTATAAAAAATATAAAATATATGCTATAATGTATTACATAAAACAAAAAGTCACAGGGAGGAAAAATGTTTAAATTAGTATCAGAATATAAACCAACAGGAGATCAGCCCCAAGCAATTAAATACTTAAGTGATGGAATAAAAGAAGGTAAAAAATTTCAAACATTACTTGGAGTTACGGGTTCACGGAAAGACGTTTACAATGGCAAATATAATACAAAATGTACAAAAACCAACATTAGTTTTAGCACACAACAAAACATTGGCTGGTCAATTATATAGCGAGTTCAAAGAACTTTTCCCAGAAAACAATGTAGAGTACTTTATATCATTTTATGATTATTATCAGCCAGAAGCATATATTCCATCATCAGATACTTATATAGAAAAAGACTCTTCTATAAATGATGAAATAGATAAACTTAGACATTCGGCAACAGCATCTTTATTCGAAACAAGAGATGTTATAATAGTTGCTTCAGTCTCATGTATATATGGATTAGGAGATCCAATTGATTATGAACACATGATAGTTTCTTTAAGACCAGGAATGAAAATTGAAAGAAACGCTATGTTAAAGAAACTAATAAGTATGCAATATACAAGAAATGAATTAGATTTTAAAAGAGGAACTTTTAGAGCAAAAGGTGATATAGTAGAGATATACCCATCAGATTATGGAGAAAGAGCAATAAGAGTGGAATTTTGGGGAGATGAGGTAGAAAAAATATCTGAAATAAACCCTTTAACAGGTAAAGTTACGGCTACAAGAAAACATATAATGATATTTCCAAATTCACATTATGTAACGACATCTGAAAAAATGGAAAGAGCAATAAAAAGTATAGAAGAAGAGATGAAACAACAAGTAGAGTACTTTAAATCACAAGGCAAACTAATAGAAGCTCAAAGAATAGAAGAAAGAACAAATTTTGATTTGGAAATGATGAAAGAGACAGGTTTTTGTCAAGGAATAGAAAATTATTCTAGACATATAAGCGGTAGAGAACCAGGGAGTGCGCCATTTACATTGTTTGATTACTTTCCAAAAGACTTCTTATTATTAATAGATGAGTCACATGCTACAATACCACAAGTTAGAGCTATGTATAATGGCGACAGAGCAAGAAAAGAATCTTTAGTAAAATATGGATTTAGACTTCCATCTGCTTTTGATAACAGACCCCTTAAATTCGAAGAGTTTGAGCAGAGAATTAATCAAGTGGTATTTGTAAGCGCAACTCCAGCAGAATATGAAAAAGAACATTCAAAAGGAAATGTGGCAGAACAAATTATTAGACCAACAGGACTTTTAGATCCAGAAATAGAAGTAAAGCCAGTAGAAAATCAAATAGATGATTTGATAGAGCAAATACATAAAAGAATAGAAAGGAAAGAAAGAGTACTGGTAACCACATTAACAAAAAAAATGGCAGAAGATTTAACTAGCTATTTGGCAGGTTTAGATATAAAGGTTAGATATATGCATTCAGACATAAAAGCTTTAGAAAGAATGGAAATAATAAGAAATTTAAGACTTGGAGAATTTGATGTTTTAGTTGGAATAAACTTATTAAGAGAAGGACTTGATATACCAGAAGTTTCTTTAGTTGCAATATTAGACGCTGATAAAGAAGGATTTTTACGTTCTGAACGTTCTTTAATACAAACTATAGGACGTGCAGCAAGAAATACAAATGGAAAAGTTATAATGTATGCAGATGAACTTACAGACTCTATGGACAAGGCTATAACTGAAACAAATAGAAGAAGGAAAATCCAAAAAGAATACAATAAAGAACACAAAATAGTACCACAAACTATACAAAAATCTATAAGAGACAGCATAAAAGCAAGCATAGTAGAGGAAGCTTCAGAAAAATATGAATTAGACAAAAATACAACATTAGAAGATATAATTAATAAGCTAACAGAAGAAATGCTATGTCATGCAGAAAAGATGGAATTTGAGGAAGCTGCAAAATTAAGAGATCAAATAAAAGAATTAGAAAAGTCGCTTTAAACTTGCGCTTTTTCTTTGTTTATGATAGTATAATGAATGTAAAAATTAATAATTAAAGCAAAAAAATAAATAGAAGTAATTTTTGCAGAGAGAGAGAGACTAAATAATTAACAAAACAAAGAAGGGACGTAATATAAATGGCAAAAAATATTGTAGCAAATGCATTTAAACATTTCAATTTAATAACAAGACATAAATGGAAAGTATTTAATTTATGCTGTAAAGCTGGAATACCCTATAGGGGAATAGTACATGACTTGTCTAAATATTCTCCAACAGAATTTTTGGAATCTGCAAAATATTATAATGGAAATATGAGCCCTATATTATTAGCAAAAAGACGACAAGGCTATTCTAAAGCATGGCTTCACCATAAAGGAAGAAATAAACATCATGCAGAATATTGGTATGATCCAATGTCTAGAAATCCAACACCAGTAATTCCGTACAAATATACTGTAGAAATGATATGCGATAATTTAGCAGCTGGAATGATTTATAGTGGAAAAAGATGGAGAAATGATACACAGCTAAAATACTGGAATAAAAGAAAAAACGAAATGCCTATGAATGAAAAAAATAAAGCTATGTTAACAGAAGTATTTACACAAATAAGTATAAATGGAATAAATAAAACAATAAATAAAGCTAATTTGAAAAAATTATACAATAAATATTGCAAATAAATTTAAGATTTTAGGAGAATATATGATTAAATCTCAAGAAGAAATATTAAATGATATAAAAGAATTAGTGGATGAAAAATATAGAGAATTTCATAGTGGATTATGTCCTGACACAAATAATATATTAGGAGTAAGAGTTCCAGTTCTTCGAGATTATGCAAAAAGTTTGATGGACGAAGATTGGAAAGAAACATACAAAAATATAGGAAACAATTATTATGAAGAAATAATGCTTCAAGGAATGATGATAGGTCTTGCAAAAATAAGTCTACAAGAACATCTAGAATATTTAGAAAAGTTTATTCCAAAAATAGATAATTGGGCAGTATGTGATATTACTTGTGCTGGATTTAAATTTGTAAAGAAAAACAGAGAGAAAGTTTTTAAATTTTTGCAAAAGTATTTAAAATCTAGCAGAGAATTTGAAATAAGATTTGCAATAGTGATGCTTTTAGACCATTACATAGTAGATGAATATGTTGATCAGGTTATACAAATTTTAGATACCGTAAATCATAAAGAATATTATTATGTAAGAATGGCTGTTGCATGGACTTTGTCTATCATATATATTAAATATCCACAAAAAGCATCAAAATATCTAAAAAGTAACAATTTAGATAATGAAACATTTAACAAAACTCTGCAAAAAATTTTGGAATCAAACAGAGTAAACAAAAGTGATAAAAATAAGATAAGAAAAATGAAAAGATAAAGATACATTTTAAAGTTGCAATAGTATTGATAAAAATATATAATATTAAAAGAAAAAAGAAAGGAATTTTAATATATGGATTGGAAAAAAGAACTTTTACAAAAACCAATGTGGAAGGAAGAAATATCTAATAGAGAAGAGAAAGAAGAAATTGCTAAAAAAATAGCTGAAAGAGTACAAGATGGAGATGTTATAGGATTTGGTTCTGGTTCAACTTCATATTTAGCAGCAATAGCAATAGCAGAGAAAATACAGAAAGAAAGCTTAAAAATAACAGCAATACCAACATCTTATGAGATAAAGATGCTATGTACTTATTTAAATATACCAACAGCTACAATAGACGAAAAAAGACCAGATTGGTGCTTTGATGGCGCTGATGAGGTAGACCATGATAATTGGTTAATAAAAGGAAGAGGAGCAGCAATGTTTAATGAAAAATTAAATATTAAATCTGCAAAGAAAACATATATATTAGTTGACCAATCTAAAATAGTAAATAAACTATGTTCTAAATTTCCTGTTCCAGTTGAATGCACACCAAAAGCGATTAATCTAGTAAAAGAAGAGATATATAAGCTAGGTGCTGACAGCATAGAATTAAGACTGGCAAAGAAAAAAGATGGCCCAGTTATTACAGAAAATGGGAATATAATATTAGATGTAATGTTTTCTAACGTTGATGAAACTTTAGAAAAGAGATTGAAATCAATTACAGGAGTAATAGAAACAGGATTATTTATAGGATATAATGTGGAAATAATAAAATAAAGATATTAATTAAAACAGTGATAATCTGAAATTTATATCTTGGAGAGGATATACTAGTGAATATGAGAAACATTCTTTTTTCGGCAGTTACGTTAGATGTTGGTGGCATAGAAAATGCACTAGTTACATTGGTAAATTATTTAGCTCAACTGAAAGATGAAGAACAGAATTTTATGTATAATATAACTCTTGTGTTAGAAAAAAAACAAGGAGTATTTCTTGATACAATAAATAAAAGGATTAAAATCATTGAATATGAACCAAGTAATAATAAGCTGATTTTAATTAGAAAAGCAATAAATTTTTTAAAGCAAAAACAATTTATAAGACAATACAAGAATAAATTTGATTTTTCTTGTTGTTATGCAACGTACTCGTTACCTGCATCATTTGTAGCAAGAACAGCGTCAAAAAATTCAGTACTATGGGTTCATAGTGAATACATGGGAGTATTAGGAGAAAAAACAGCTTATATAAAATTTTTTAATAATATAAAGATAGATAAATATAAAAAAATTGTTTTTGTATCCAAAAATGCATGTGATATATTTAAAGAAGTATATGTTTTGAAAAATAAGGATTTATTACCCAAAATAGAAGTGATAAATAATCTAATTAATGGAAAAAAGATAATACATGATTCAAATGAAAAAATAAATGATTTAAAAAAAGAAAAAATATATACATTTTTAAATATTAGTAGACACACAGAAGAAGATAAAAAAATATCTAGATTAATAAAAGCTGCTGATAAATTGAAAAATGCAGGATACAAATTTAGATTGATACTTATAGGAGATGGAAAAGACTCTATAATTTATAAGGATATGGCTAATAAATTAAAACTGGATGACAAATTAATATTTCTTGGCAAAAAAGAAAATCCATATCCATATTATAAACTATCAGATTGCTTTGTGTTGACTTCTGAATATGAAGGGTTTCCTGTAGTATATAATGAATGCAGAGTTTTGGGATTACCAATAATAACTACAGATGTGTCAGACAGCAAAGAGGTTATTGATAATAAATATGGTGTTGTCGTAGAAAAAAATGTGGAATCAATATTTAATGCTATGAAATTAGCTATAGATAATGGAATGAAACACTGTAATGAATTTAACTATGAAGAATATAACAAAGAAATCGAAAATAAAATACAAAGGTTAATTTTATATTAATTCTAAAAATAGATTATGAGAGGAAATAATAAAAATGGAAAAAATAATACATTATTGCTGGTTTGGAGACAAGCCATTATCAAAACTTGCAAAGAAGTGCATAAAAAGCTGGAAAAAATTTTTACCAGATTATAAGATTATAAAATGGACAGAAGAAAATGTTAATTTGAATGAATGTATCTTTATAAAAGAAGCATATTCTAATAAAAAATGGGCATTTGTTGCTGATTACGTTAGAACTAAAGCTCTTAATGAATATGGAGGCATTTATTTTGATACAGATATGGAAGTAACAAAAGATATATCTGACCTTTTGGAGAGTAATAAAACATTTTTAGGTGTTGAGGATACTGGATATGTAGCTGTTGGAGTTTGGTATGAAAGAGAAAAAAAATCTTTTTTATCATCGGAATTGTTAAAAAGATACAGAAGTATAAAAAAATTTGATATAAATAAAATGGCTGATATGAGTATTCCTAAAATTGTAAGTGAAATATTAGAGCCGTATGGACTAAAAAAAGGAGGAACAAAAATACAACTGTTAGAAAATGATATAAAAATATATCCTCGTGATTATTTCTATCCATACAGTTTTCATAGAGATAACAATGTTTTTTCTGAAAATACATGCATGATACATTATTATGATGCTAGTTGGCTTCCTAAAAGAGACAAAAGAGAGATGATGTTAGTAAGAAGATTTGGTAGAGATAAGACTAATAAAATCTTGAATACATATAGGAGGTTAAAACAGTTAATAATAAAATGTCTAAAAATTCCACTATTTCCAATAGTCCTATATAGGCACCATAAAGCAAAAATGATTGTAATTACAGATTCTTATTTAAATAGGTTAAATGAAACGATAAACTGCATAGAAAAAAATAAAGATAAAGAGTATATAACAATCTATAATAAATTATGGCTTGGAGTAACTAGTGCAACTAATGAATTGTTCGAGAATTTAGTAGATTGTAATGAGATTTATAGAAAAAAAGATGTTAAAGCAATAGGAAATGCAATACTAAATGCAAATATAAAGCAAGTAGTGTTTAGTTCATTTGCTTTAGGTTGGGAAGATTTAGTTAAGTATTTAAGAACTAAAAATAAAAATATAAAAATAAAAGTTTTTTGGCATGGAAGTCATTCACAAATATTAGATTCCTATGGCTGGAAAAGAAATTTGGAATTTATTCATTTACATAAATCGGGATATGTTGATGCAATTGGAACCTGTAAAGAAAGTCTTATGAATTTTTATAAAAAGCAAGGCTACAATGCATATTTTATAACTAATAAAGTATCAGAGATTAAAGTTACGAAAGAAGAAAGTAAAATAAAAACAGATAAAGATAAAAAAGTAATTGGAATTTACGCAGCAAAATGTGACGATTGGAGAAAGAATATGTATTCCCAAATGGCTGCGGTGAAACTTATAGAAAATGCAGTAATAGATATGGTTCCATTAAATGAACAAGCGAAAACATTTGCAAAGCAATATGGAATAGAGATAACAGGAGTTGAAAAACAGATTTCAAGAGAAAAAATGATGCAAAGAATGGCTAAAAATGATGTTAATCTGTATGTTACATTTTCTGAGTGTGCACCAATGCTACCATTGGAGAGCATGGAACTAGGAGTGCCATGTATTACAGGAAATAATCACCATTATTTTAAAAATAACAAGCTAGAAAAATATATTGTTATTAATAATGAGACAGATATTGAAGAAATTAAAAGAAAAATATTAGAGTGTATTGAAAATAAAGCAAAGATAATGCAGTACTATAAACAATTTTCGGAAAAAAATATAGAAGAAAGTAAAGAAGAAGTAAAACAATTTTTAAATGCATAAGAAAGGGAAGAAAATGATTGTAAACTATGAAAAAGAACTAATTTATAACATATCTACTTTAGTATGTTTACCAATAGAATATAAAGATAAATTAGAAATATATGAATATAATTTCAAATATATATATTTATTTGAATCAAATTATAAAAGTGTAGATGAATTTATAGAATTTGTTAAATTTAATAATATTAAAGAAATATTGCTAATAGATTATAGATTAGAATATGAAACAATAATAGAAAGTTTAGAAAACAATGTGCGTGTAAATTTAATTTTTACATGTGATTTGGCATCTTTAACATCGGAATATTATAGAAATCAACATGATTCAATAGTAAAACTATATAAAAATAAAAAAATTAATAGATTAGGATTGTTAGATAAAAATTTATATATAATAACTAAAATGGAATATAAAAATACATATCACGTAATATTTGATTTCCCAATTAAGAAAATTAATAAAAAGAAAAAAGCAGGAATAGGTCTATTAAATATAAGTGAGGATCCTAAACATAGCTATTTTAATGAATTAAGTGCAATTGGTATATTAAATGAGAAAGCAAACATAGTTGAGTTTAGTGGAGACATAAATAAATTTGTTAAAGAGTTTAACATTGATACAGAAGAATTTAAAACTATGGAAAATGTTATTGCTAACAGTGAAATAACATTAAATGTCAATTTCTGTAATACAGATATCTATAATTTTATAAAAAGTATGGATTCAGAAACAATATGCATACTTGGAAATAATTCAGTTCTTAATGATAACGAATATCTAAAGAGAAATTTACAAGTTAAAAGCGATGATGATGTGAATGAAATAGCTGATAAAATAGAGAATATTAAGAAAAATAAAGATGAAATATTAAAGGAGTATTCAAAGTTTAGAAAGATTTATTCAAGCGATAGTAAAAAAAGTATAAGTGAATTTTTAGGTAGAAATATAGAAAGAGATGAATGTAAAAAATTTGATAAACTATTAACAGTAGGAATCCCAGTGTATAATGTAGAAAAATATGTTGCTGCAACAATAGAATCAGTTTTGAATTCTATTGATTATAAAGATACAGAAATCATCATAGTTAACGATGGAAGTACAGATAATAGTCTAAATATAATATCACAATATAAGAATAAATTTCCTGATTTAATTAAGGTTATAAATCAAGAAAATCATGGGCTAGGAAATGCTAGAAATGTTATAATGGAAAATTCAACAGGAAAATATATTGCATCAATAGATTCAGATGATACAATAAATAAAGACTTTTTTAAAGAAGCAAGAAAGTACTTGGAAAATGATATTGATATAGTTCTATGTGATTGGCTATCAATATTTAAAGAAAATGAAAAATATACAACGGAAGCTCAAGATAATAATTTGCAATTTGAAAACAAATATAAAAAAATACTATATAGTACAATTATGCCATCAAATTGTAATAAGATAATAAAAAAAGATTTGTATACAAAAATAGGAATTAAATTCATAGAGGGATTAAAATATGAAGATTTAGGCACTAACCCAATAATAATGAGTAAAGCTGAAACAATGAAATATATTAATAAACCATACTATGAGTATAATATAAGAAAAGATTCTATAATGAGAACAGAAGTAGGATTTAATATGATAGACGTGCTTAGAATTTTAGAGGATAGATTAAATAAATATATAGCTGATACTGAATTAGATAAACAAGAATTTAGAGCTTATGTATACTTTTGGAGAATAGAAGAGAGTATTTTAAATCAATTATATAGTTTAGAAAAAAGTAAAAGAGACAATATGATAGATTATATATACAATAATATTGGAGATATACTAGAAAAACTATATAGAAATAATAAATATACAGACTATTTTATTAATAGAGTTGATGAGGAAACAAAAAAATACATAAAAGAAAGAAATAATATTCTTCTAAATGGTAATTTGAAAGAATATTTGGATGAAAAAATAGCAAAAAAGGAATATAAAATATTAACACCAGCATTAATTCTATACAATTATGATAATAGATAATAAAGAAAGGTACTAATATAATGGCAGAAATAAGTGTTATTGTTCCAATATATAATGTTGAAAAACAATTGAATCGATGTATAGAGTCACTATTAAAGCAAAAAATACAACAAATTCAAATAATTTTAGTAAATGATGGATCAACTGATAATTCTGGTAAAATAGCAAAGGAGTATGCAAAAAAGTTTCCAGATAAAATACTTTATTTAGAAAAAGAAAATGGCGGATTATCAGATGCCAGAAATTATGGAATAAAACATGCAACGGGTGAATACTTGGCATTCGTCGACTCAGATGATTATATATCAGATAATTTATATACAGACTTGGAAAAATACTTAAAGCAAGATTATGATATGATTAAATTTAAAATAGAAAAAGTTGACGAAAGTGGAAATAAAATATCTGAAAATTATACTCCTATATTTACAGACAAAACAGGAGAAGAAGCTTTTGAGATATTGTATAAAAATGATAAACTGACAGAGGTAGCTTGGGGATATATATATAGAAGGAAAATGTGGACTGAAAATAAATTTGAATTTGCAAAAGGGATGTTTCATGAGGATTTTGGTTTAATACCACTAGTTTTATTAAAAGCCAATAAAGTAGCTTCGGTAAATGTTATGGGCTACTATTATGTTCAAACTTCTAGTAGTATAACTAGAGGAAATATTGAGACTATATATAAAAGAGCGAAGGACTTATTAAAACACTATGATAATATGATTGAAACAATTAAAAACTACAATATATCAGACAAGTCAAGAGAAAATATAAAAATTTATTATACTAACTGTATATTGTTAAATATAAATAACTTAAATGAAAAAGACAAAAACGAGTACATTAAAGAGATAAAAAAGAGAAAAATGATAAAAAATATAAAAGCTAGAAACTTTAAGCAGTTACTAAAAAAAATAATTTTAAGAATAAATATAAAATTATATTTAAAAATTCGATAAGAGGAAAATATAAAAATGCAAGATGTAAGTATTATAGTTCCAATATATAATGTAGAAAAATATTTAAATAGATGTATAGAGTCATTATTAAATCAGACTTTAGAAAATATTCAAATAATACTTGTAAATGACGGATCTACTGATAATTCTGGGGAAATTGCAAAAGAATATGCAAAAAAGAATCCAGATAAGATAATTTATTTAGAAAAAGAAAATGGAGGGTTATCAGATGCTAGAAATTATGGAATACCATATGCTACTGGAAAATACATAGCATTTCTAGACTCTGATGATTATATAGAAAAAAATGCATATAAAGAAATGTACAATAAAGCGTGTGAGGACAATTATGATTATGTAGAATGCAACTTTATATGGGAATATCCAAATAAAAAGAAAATAGATAAAATTTTGAATTATAATAACAAAAAAGAAATGCTAACAAATGTTAGAGTGGTAGCATGGAATAAACTTATAAAAAGAGAAATTGTAGAAAAAAATAAATTAGAATTTCCTAAAGGATTAAGATATGAAGATGTGGAATTTACATACAAATTAATACCATATCTAAATACTATGGCATATGTAGACAAAGAATTTGTGCATTATATTCAAAGAAACAACTCTATAGCAAATGTACAAAATGAAAAGACAGCAGAGATATTTAAGATAATAGATAATGTTATTCAGTATTATAAGGAAAATAATTTATTTGAGGAATACAAAGAAGAGTTAGAATATGCATTTACAAGAATTTTATTATGTAGTTCTTTAAAAAGAATTACTAAAGTAGAAAATAAAGAAAAAAGAAAAGAGTTGGAAAAAGAAAACTGGATATATTTGACTGAAAGGTTTCCAGCTTGGAAGGAAAATAAATACTTAAAAGAAACAAATAGTGTTAAAAACATGTATATGAAAACAGTAAACAGATTAACCTATCCTATATATGTAAGAGTGTTAAGGATATTATAAAAGGAGATAAAAATGGAAAATATAAAGATTTTTGCCTGTAATTCAGCTAAAGGTTTTGCAAAAGAGATATGCGAATGTTTAGACTTAAAGTTAGGAGAAATGGATTCGTTCAAATTTAAAAATGATAATAATTTTGTACAATACAAAGAGACTGTTAGAGAACAGGATGTGTATATTGTACAAACATCATTACCTCCAGTAAATGAAAATATAATGGAATTACTATTAGCAATTGATGCAGCAAAAAGAGCTGCTGCAAAAAATATAAATGTTGTAGTACCTTACTTTCCATATTCAAGGTCAGATAAAAAAGATCAGCCAAGAATTCCTATTACAGCAAGTTTAATTGCAAAATTATTAGAGGCAGCTGGTGCTACAAGAGTTATAACCTGCGATTTGCACAATGGAGCTATACAAGCATATTTTAACATTCAATGTGAGAGATTAACAGGAGAACGAATATTAGAAAAGTACTTTGAAAGCAAGGAATTAAAAGATATTGCAATAGTTGCAACCGATGCAGGAAGTGCTAAAAAGGCATATAAGTATTCAAAATATTTTGCTGCACCAATGGTATTGATAGACAAAAGAAGAAAAGCAAATAACGATGATGCGAAAGCTATTAATATTATAGGAGATATAAAAGGAAAAACAGCTATTATATTTGATGATGAAATTAGTACTGGTGGAACATTAACAGAAGCAGCAAGAATTGTAGAAGAAAATGGAGCCAAAGAAATATATGCTGCTTGCACACATGGAATCCTATGTGGTAATGCAATAAAGAAAATAGAGGAATCACCAATAAAAGAACTAATTATTACAGATACTGTTCCAATGACACCTGATAGAGAATGTAAAAAGATAAAAATTGCAAGTATAGCACCATTATTTGCAGAAGCTATCAAAAGAATAAACGAAGCTACACCGTTAGATGACTTGTTTGAATAGGAGAATAGATGGAAAAATATAAGAAATTAAAAGAAATAGTTAATGTAGAAAATATATTATATTTATTTATAATAATATGTCCTATACTAGACGTAGCAAGTTTTATTTTTAGAAATCGCTTTGGTACAAGCTTATCAATTTCTACAATATTAAGACCAGTATTACCAATAATCGCTATGGTATACATTTTTTTAAAAGACAAAATAAAAAGTAAATTGTTGGTAGCTGGATTAATATATGGAATCTATGCAACTCTACATTTATATGTATTCTACATTATAAAAACAGATTGTGCCTATGGAAATGTAATGAGAGAATTGCAATATATAGTTAATTACACATTTATGATAATGAATTTATTCTTGTATGTATATGTTTTCTTATTTAGAAATAAAGAAAAAAATAATAATACAGAAATAAAAATAAGAAAAATGAAAATAGCAATTTTAATTGCATTTACAATATATATTGCTCTAATGTTTATAGCAATTATTACTGGCACATCATCTCATACATATAAAGAAGATGCAATAGGATATAAAGGTTGGTTTGAATCGGGAAATAGTGTTGGAGCAATAATGATATTAATGCTGTTTGCGGTTTTGCCATTATTAGATAGAAAAAATTCAAGAGCAATCAGAATATGGACGGCTATAGACGTGCTACTTTCAGGAGTCTATTTATCAACTTTATTAGGAACAAGAGTAGGATTATTTGGATTTGCTTTAGTAATGTTTATATATATTATATGTGAGATTTTTGCCAGATTAAAAGCTTCTAAAAAATTAAACAAGAAAATTGTAGGAATAGGAGCAACTATATTTATAGTAGCAATAATAGTGGTTATGTTTGCAGGATCTAACCTTTTAAGCAGAAGAAAATTACTAAAAGAAAGAGAAAACTTAATATATGATGAGAGTCTAGGAACCAGTGCACATGTTACTGGAGATATATTGGAAATTGTTAAAAAAATAAAAGCAGGGGAAGTAGAAGAAAAATATATGTCATTACCAACGCAAAAAGCTTTTATGGACTTGTACAATTTTAACAATTCACATAATGTACCATATACAAATATGAGAATAACACAATTAGTATACCACACTGCATTAATTATAGAACAAAGAAATATAGAAACTATATTGTTTGGAAATGGATTTATGACACATTATATAGAATTAATATTTGAAATGGAAGTGCCAGCGTTTTTATACAACTTTGGAATTTATGGATTTATATTATACTTTGTTCCTTTTGCAACAATTGCATTGTATGGGTTGTATATAGGAATAAAAAATATTAAAAAGATAAATGTAGATATGACAATGAATATTTTAGGAGTTAACTTCGCAATAATTGTTTCCTTTCTTTCTGGTTATACATTCTTTAATCAATCAACTGTAGCTATTATTATTGCGTTATCTACAATTACTGTTTATAATATAAAAAAATTGAAAGGTGAAGATAGTGAATAAAATAATATTTGGGATAACAAGCCTTACATTGGGAGGCGCAGAAAGAGTATTAGTTGATATAGCAAATAAACTAGTAGAAAAATTTGATATTACAATATTTACAATATATAATAATGGAGAACTTGAAAAAGAGTTAGATGACAAAATTCATAAAATTAGTCTGTATGATAAACAATATAAAGAATTAACTAGAAAAGAAAAGATACTGATTCCTATATCAGTGTTATTCAATAAAAAGAAAATATTTAGAGAATATATAGATAATAAAAATTATGTAGCACAAATAGCTTTTTTAGAAGGAGCAATAACCAGAATATTTAGCGTAAAAAGTAAGAATAATTCTAAAAAGATTGCTTGGATACATAATGATATTTCAAAAGTCTTTGGAAAAAATATAAAATCAAAAATAAAAAGGATTATAGATAGAAATATATATGAAAAATACGACGAATTAATATTTGTAAGTATTGATAATTTGGACAAGTTTAATAGAGTTTATGATGATATGCAACTACCTCACGAAAAAGTAATAAAAAATTATATCAATTCAGAAAGAATATTACGATTAGCAAAAGAAGAGAAAGATTATAACAATTTGTTTAATACAAATGAAGTTAATATAGTTCAGGTGTCTAGATTAGTCCAGCAAAAATCAATAGATAGATTTATTGAAGTTCATGCAAAACTTATAAAAGAAGGAATAAAACATCATATATACATAATTGGAGATGGACCATTAAGAGAAAAATTACAAAAGCAGATAGAAGAATTAAATGTAAAAGACACTTTTACCTTATTAGGTGCAAAGAAAAATCCATATCCTTATATTAAACATTGTGATGCATTTGTTTTGTTTTCTGAATTTGAAGGGTATGGGATGGTAATCGACGAGGCTAAAATATTAAATAAGTATGTGAGTATAACAAATACTGCAGCAAGAGAAGCCTTAATCGATTATCCAGAAAATAGTATGGTAGTCTCAAATGATGAAAAGGGAATAGAAGAAGCTATAAGATATATAGTAAAAAATAAATCGAAAATTTTAGAAAAAAATAACAATTACCACTATGCAAATAACAAAATTATTGATAAAATAGAAAAAATTATAAATTCTTAATAAAAAAAGGACGGTTAGTAATTAATAATTATGAAAATATCAATATTAACTCCTACTTTTAATAGAGCTGTGCTATTAGATAAACTATACACTAGTATTTTGATAAACAATAATAATTCAAATTGTGAAGTAGAATGGCTAATAATGGATGATGGTTCCACTGATAATACAAAGATAATAGTAGACACATATATAAAAGAAAATATTATAAATGTTCAGTACTATTATCAGGAAAATAGTGGTAAAATGTCTGCAATCAATGAGCTAGTAAAAAGAAGTACTGGTGATTTAATATTGGAATGTGACTCTGATGACTATTTAATTCCAGAAGCTTTTAAAATAATAGAAGAATCTTTAATACAATGCAAAGACATGTCAGACATTTATGCTATGGTATTTTTAAAATATGATCAAAATGGTAATAATATGGGAAATGATTTTCCAGAAGATAATTATAAAAGTTCAATGTTTGACTTATATTTTAAAGAAGAAGTAACGGGAGAAAAAGCTTTAGTATTTAATAGCAGTATTAGGAAAAAATTTGAATATAAATTAGAAGATGGCGAAAAGTTTGTAACAGAAGCAAGGTTGCATCATGAGATGGATTTACACTATAATGTAAAATGTTTTAATAAAAAGATAATGATATGTGAGTACAAAGAAGATGGCTACTCAAAAAATATTGATAAAATATTTTTACAAAATCCTAAAGGATATTATGAATATTTTAAGGAAATATTTAATCAAGACATGCATGGTGTCACATTTAAAAAAAGATTATATATATATAAACATTATATATTATTTTCAGTGTTACTAAAACAGAAACATATAATAAAAAATGTAAAAGGTTTTACAAATAAAATTATAGTGGCAATATTATATTTACCTGGGAAAATAGCCACAAAAAGAAAATTTAAAAAATAATTGAATTTTATAAAATATTGTAATATAATCTGAAAAGAAAAAGAAAGGTGTTAAATAATGCAGAAAAATACAAATTGTAAAGAAAGAGAAAACAGAATTGTAGTCGAAAATGTATATAAAACTTTTAATATATATATGGATAAAGCAAATAGTTTAAAAGAAAAGATGCTATTTTGGAATAGAAATAAAAAAGAAAAAAGAGAGGTATTAAAGGATATAAATTTAACAATAAAAAATGGAGAAGCCGTTGCTTTAATAGGAGTAAATGGAAGTGGAAAATCTACACTTTTAAAGTTAATGACAAAAATAATATATCCTAATAAAGGAAAAATAGAAACTTATGGAAAGCTTACTTCATTATTGGAGCTAGGAGCTGGTTTCCATCCAGATTTTTCGGGTAGAGAGAATATTTATTTTAATGCTTCAATATTTGGGTTGACCAAAAAAGAGATTGACCAAAGAATAGATAAAATAATAGAGTTTTCAGAGTTAGGTGCTTACATTGATAATCCAGTAAGAACATATTCATCAGGAATGTATATGAGGCTTGCTTTTGCAGTTGCAATAAATGTAGATGCAGATATATTATTAGTCGATGAAGTGTTGGCTGTTGGTGATCAACATTTTCAAGATAAATGTATAGAAAAAATGAAAGAACTTAAATCTGAAGGAAAAACAATGGTTTTCGTAACACATAGTATGAATATAGTAAATGAATTCTGTGATAGAGCAGTATGGCTTAGTAATGGTGTTATTAGAATGGATGGAGATTCAGCAAAAGTCACAGCAGAATATTTAAAGGAGACAGTTTAATGAATATTTTAAAGGATTTGTATAATTATAGAGAATTATTAAAAACAAATATAAAAAAAGACATAGGAGGAAAATACAAGCATTCATTTTTAGGTATATTATGGTCTTTTGTTAATCCACTTTTACAAATTATGGTATATGCTTTTGTATTCCAGGTAATATTAAAAAGTAATATAGAAAATTATGCAGTTTATCTATGTTGTGGATTAATACCTTGGCAATATTTTTCTGCAGTGGTATTAAGAGGAGCTGCAATAATGATAGATAATGCTAATGTGATTAAAAAAGTATACTTTCCGCGAGAAATTTTACCTATTTCATTAGTAAGTAGTGAGGGATTAAATTTTTTAATATCAACAATAATAATTTTAGGATTTGTTATATTTGGTGGTATTGGCTTATCGTGGAATATTTTATGGTACTTTTTAATATTAGCTATACAATTTATTGTTTCTATAGGAGTTTCTTTTATCGTATCAAGTATAACAGTTTATTTTAGAGACTTGATACATATACTTGGAATAATAATGCAATTATTATTTTATGCTACTCCAATCGTATATTCTATGGATGCAGTACCAGAAAATTTTAAATGGATAGTAAAATTGAATCCAATGTCATACTTAATAGATGGTTACAGAAATATTTTCTACAATAAGACAATGCCAGATTTTACGGGACTAACAAAAGCATTTATAATGGGGATTATATTGTGCTTGATAGGATTTTTAATTTTTAAGAAATTAGAAAAAAGATTTGCAGAAGAATTATAATTCAATAAAAATTCAAAGACTAATTGGGAGCAGATTAATGTTTAAAGAAGAAAAAATGAAAAATATAATTGGAATCCTATTGTCTGCCATATTAGTAATATTTATATGGCACAAATTTTTAGTTAGCGGAAACACGGTAATTTTTTTATTGATATTTGTTTCTATGTATTATGTAATAAAAAAAACGATAGAGAAAGAAAATAAGAAAAAGTTTGCTATTACTGCAATAATATCGCTCATATTTGCATTAGTAGAAGTGATTTGCACTAGCATTAACATAGATTACACTTTAAATCATGTTTTAGACAAATGGACAATAATTAATTTTTTAGGATATGCGATTTTAGGATGGGTTTTAATATCAAATGCATATAATTTGTTTGATAGAGAAAGACCTAGTACTAATAATACAAATATAATATATACATTGTTAATGGATAACAAGTGGTCATTTTATATAAATGCGATAATAATATTCCTTGCTTGGTTACCTTATTTTTTAAGATATTATCCAGGATTACTAACAAACGATTCATGTTCACAAGTTTCGCAAAGTATAGGTTTAGCGATGCTTACAAATCATCACCCGGTATTTCACACTGGATTAGTTGCTTTATTTGTAAACATTGGACAAAACATATTTCACGACTTAAATATAGGAGTAGCCTTATATACTGTTTTTCAGATGATTGCGATGAGCCTTATTTTCTCAACAGTAATAAATTATCTTAAGAAAAAAGAGATAAATAGTGGAATTAGAATGATAGTATTGCTATATTATATGTTTTATCCAATTAATGCTCTATTTAGTGTAACAATGTGGAAGGATATATTATTTTCTGGATTATTATCCATATTTATAATACTAAGTGCAGAACTAGTAGTAGATACGGAAACTTTTCTAAATAATAAAAAGAATATAATTTGGTATATAATAGTTAGTATTTTGGTATCTTATATGAGAAATAACGGAATTTATGTTATAGTATTAACAATGCCTTTTATAATAGTAGCTTTAAGAAAATATTGGAAAAAAATATTATTCATGTTTAGCATAATAATTGTTATTTATTTTTCAACCAAAACTATTATATTCCACTTACTAAATGTGCAAAAAGGCTCTATTGCAGAAATGATGTCTATACCATTGCAACAAATTGCAAGAGTATATAAGTATCATTCAGAAGATCTAGATGAAAGCGATTTTAAAGAAATAAATAATATTTTTGAATGTTCAGATATAGGGGACAGATATATACCTACACTATCAGATCCAGTAAAAGCACAACTTAATGTGGAATATTTTACTAGCAACAAGGGAAGATTTATCAAATTATGGTTTAAACTTTTAATAAAATATCCAAAAGATTATATTGAATCGTTTATATCCAATTCGTATGGCTATTATTATCCAGAAGCAAAAAATTGGGTGGCAAATAGAACAATGGAACAAAATAGTATGGGGTTAGAGCAAAGACCAATAATAAAAGGAACAATTGTATCAAAAATAGATTCATTAATAGAAAAAAGGGATATACCATTAATATCAATGTGTTTCAGTATAGGAATGGCGTTCTGGATTATAGTGACTTGCTTTGGATATAGAATACTAAAGCAGGATTATAAAAGCATACTAATATATGTGCCATTATTTATACTATGGCTTACCATAGTGGCATCACCAGTGTTCTGTGAATATAGATATGCGTATTCACTATTTACCACATTACCACTATATATATCATTGAATTTCATAAAAAGAAAGGAATTACAAAATGGAAAAAATAGCAGTACTAATACCATGTTATAATGAAGAGCTAACAATAGAAAAGGTAATAAAAGACTTTAAGAGAGAATTACCTGATGCTGATATTTATGTATATAACAATAATTCTAAAGATAAAACAGAAGAGATAGCAAGAAAAAATGGCGCAATTGTTGTAAACGAATATAAACAAGGTAAAGGAAACGTGGTCAGAAGCCAATTCAGAGATATTGATGCTGACATATATGTTATGGTAGATGGAGACGACACATATCCTGCTGAATTTATACACAAACTTATAGAGCCTGTAAAGAATGGACAAGCTGATATGGCGATTGGAGATAGACTCTCTAACGGAACATATCAGAAAGAAAATAAAAGACCATTCCATGAATTTGGAAATAATTTAGTAAAAAAGGCAATTAATATATTATTTGATACTGACTTAAAAGATATAATGACAGGGTACAGAGTGTTTAACAAAAGATTTGTTAAAAATATGCCAGTATTAAGCCCAAAATTTGAAATAGAAACAGAAATGTCTTTGTATGCATTGGATAAGAAATATATAATTAAAGAAATACCAATAGAATATAGAGATAGACCAGAAGGAAGTTCATCAAAATTAAACACAGTAAGTGATGGTATAAAAGTTGTAAAGACTATTGCAAGAATGTTTAAAGATTATAGACCATTTAAGTTTTTTGGGATTATTGCATTAATATTCTTCGCTTTGGGATTATTAGTTGGCATACCAGTACTTGTTGAATTTTTCAAGACAACATATATTACAAAGGTTCCATCTGCAATTCTTGCAACAGGATGTATGAGCCTAGCTTCTGTGGCTTTTCAATGTGGAATAGTATTAGACACTATTACAAGACAACATAGAGAAGATTATGAAATAAACCTTTTACGCTATGAACAAATTGAAGAAATGAAAGGAAAGTATAATAATACACATGAATAAGTTAAAAGAATATATTAAATTAATGAGATTAAAACACTATTTAAAAAATGTACTGATATTTTTACCAACAATATTTAGTTGCCAAATATTTGAATTAAATAAATTTATAACTTGTATAATAGGATTTATTTCTTTTAGTTTAATGGCGTCAGCAATATATTGTATAAATGACATAAAAGACATTGAAAAGGATAAGAAACATCCAGTAAAGAATAAAAGACCAATTGCATCAGGAGCTATTTCAAAAAAAGAAGCTAAAATACTTGCAACAATATTAATAATTGTTTCTATTTCTTTAAATGTATTAATACTTTGTATAGAAAAGAATTTAAGCAATTTTAGTGTTGCGATAAGTATTGAAATACTATATTTGGTATTGAATATTTTATACTCTTTTGGACTAAAGAACATACCTATTTTAGATGTGGTGATTTTAGTGTCTGGATTTATAATTAGAGTATTTTATGGTGCAGAAATCACAGGAATATATGTATCTAATTGGTTATACTTAACTATAATGATGGGATCTTTTTATATGGGATTTGGAAAAAGAAGAAATGAAGCAATAAAACAGGGAGAAAAATCCAGAGATGTATTAAAGAAATATAACAAAGAATTTTTAGACAAATTTATGTATATATCACTAGTTTTAACTATTATGTTCTATTCCTTATGGTGTATTGATGAAAATACAATATCTAGAATAGGAAACGAATATATGATTTGGACTATACCATTGGTATTCGTAATACTTATGAAATATAGTCTAGATATAGAAGGAGATTCTTTTGGTGACCCAGTTGATGTGGTCTTAAAGGATAGAGGACTGATTTTTCTACTGATATTGGCGGCTATAGTAATTATGAGTATATTATATATTCTATAGTAAAAAAACAAATTAAGGAAGGAAAAAAGATGAACGTATATGATTTTGATGGTACAATATATGATGGAGATAGTTCTATAGATTTTTATTTATTTTCTTTAAGAAAAAACATAAAAATTATAAAATATTTACCAAAACAGATAAAAGCAATTATATTGTATAAATTAAAGAAGATAGATAAAACGATGATGAAAGAGACATTTTTCTCTTTTCTAAAAGACATAAATGTTGAAGAATATTTAAGCGAGTTCTGGACAAAACACGAAAAAAACATAAAGAAGTGGTATTTAGATAAAAAAGAAGATGATGATGTAATAATATCAGCATCTCCTGAATTCTTATTAGAGCCAATTTGTAAAAAGTTAAATATAAAGAAATTGATAGCATCAAAGGTAAATAAATTAAATGGAAAGTTTGAAGGTGCAAATTGCAAAGGAGAAAAAAAAGTAGAATTCTTTAGAGAAAAAATTAAAGATAAAGAGATAAACAATTTTTATTCTGATTCAAAATCGGATCAGCCATTGGCAGATATCTCTAAAAAAGCATATTTTGTTAAAGGTAACAAAATAATAGATTGGAAAGATAAAAAAACATGTAATTATTTAAGTAATTTATATTCCAATTTTTTATTTGTATTATCAGCCTTTATATTTAACTATGCAGCTGCCAATGCTCCAACAGAGCTTAATGCTATATTTAAATATTCAACAACTAAAACTGTTATTATTGCTACTTTAATGGCAGCAATATATGGGGCAACTCATGAAAATCTTTTCAACTACTTTAAAGAAAAAAAATTAATAAACAAATTAATAACAATAATGGCTACAATTGGAACTTGCAAATTTTATACAAATGTTTTACAGATGCAGCAGCCTATTAATATTTTTGATATGTTTATATTTAATCCAACAGGAATATATTATAAATTATTTTACATTACTATAGCATGTCTTATGGCACCATTCTGTATAATACTATTTTCAAAAATTTATTCATACATAGGTAAAATATTTAGTAGCGTATTTGAAAAAATAACCTTTAAAGAAATTATAGCAATGAGTGTAACATTTGTATTTTTGATAGTACTTATGATAATTACTTTTTCTAGGTCAAATTTATTTTATAACTACCTATATCCTTTGTATGATGTTGTATATACATCTGATACTTTACACTTATTGTTGGATAATGCATGGATGAATGGTATACATGCTGAAAATGATTTAAGACAACCATTGTTTGCAGCTTTTGCAGCTCCGTTTGTTGCACCACTATATAGCATCACTGCGTGGTTTGAAAATGTTTCACCTATGGTATTAGCATTAACTATAGGAATAGCAAATATTTTATTAATTATAATTTCTGCATATATGTTAGCTAAATTAATTGAAGGAAAAAAACATAATATAGGCTTCTTTTTATTATATATGTCTACATTTGCACCTTTGTTGTTCTCAATAATGTTAGAACAATATACTGTATCACTATTCTGGCTAATAGTACTACTTTATATGTATATAAATAAGATTGAAGATAGAAAGCTTTCATATTTAGGAGCTACTGGTTCACTGTTAACTACAGGAGTAACATTCCCTCTTATATATGACAAAGGAGATAGAATACTGACAAAACTTAAAAAAATTTTTAACGCATTTTTTTATAGTACGTTTGTATTATTACTTTTAGGAAGAATAGACGTTATAATGAAATTCCCATTAAAAATAAATTCATTGCTTGGTTTTGCTGGCACAAAATTATCTTATCTTGAGAAGTTCCAACAATATACCCACTTTATAGTTAATTGCTTCGTATCAATAAATGGAGAGGCAAAAATAAGTGCATGGGGATTAAAAGAAATAACTAATATAAATTTATTAGGAATAATTATATTTATTTTAGTTACTGTAAGTTTTATATTGAATAAAAAAGATAAATTATCAAAAATTAGTTATTACTGGGTAATATTTTCAGTTGCCATACTTTGTATAGTTGGATGGGGAACAAAAGAAAATGGATTAATATTGTATTCATTATATTTTTCATGGGCTTTTGTTATATTACTATATAATCTAATGAAATATATTTTTAATAAATTTAAAATTGATAAATATTTTAAATATTTTATATTAGCTCTTACTATAATTATATTAATATTTAATTTATATAATATAAATGAAATGGTAACATATATATCGCAAATTAAAGTATAGATTAGAAAAATAGATATGTAAAAAAACATATCTATTTTTAAAATTTAAAAGCCTATGAATTATTACAATTATATTAAAATTATATTAAAATAGTGTATTAATTAGACAAAATATGATAAAATATAAGAAATAATATAAATTAAAGGATGTTATGATATATGAATAAAAAAATATTTTGTATTGTATTAATAGTGATAAGTATATTATATATTACTAATATTGGCGTAAAATCGTCCTATGCAGAAACTAATGGTAGAACAATAGAAGATGGTACATATGAGATAATAACAGCACTAGATGAAAATATGTGTGTGGATGTAGCTGGAGGATATATGTATAATGAAGCTAATGTACAGCTATATACTTATATGAAATTAAGTAGTCAACACTTTAAAGTGAAGTACATAGGAGATGGATATTATACAATTTCAGCAGAACATTCAGGAAAAATGCTAGATGTGGCAAATGCGGGAAAAACAAATGAAACAAATGTGCAACAATATCAAGCTAATAATCATGATGCACAAAAGTGGCTAATAAAAGATGCAGGAAATGGATATTATAATATAATATCGAAATGGAATGGATTATATCTAGATGTGAGAGAAGCAAAATCAAGTAACGAAACTAATATTCAAGTGTATCAAAATAATGGAAATAAAGCTCAAAAGTTTAAATTTAAGAAGATTGATGATAATCAAGTATATGGCATAAAAACAATAGAAGAGGGTGTTTATAAGGTAATAACAGCATTAGATGAAAATATGTGTGTGGATGTAGCTGGAGGATATATGTATGATGAAGCTAATGTACAGCTATATACTTATATGGAATTAAGTAGTCAACACTTTAAAGTGAAATACATGGGAGATGGATATTATACAATTTCAGCAGAACATTCAGGAAAAATGCTAGATGTGGCAAATGCGGGAAAAACAAATGAAACAAATGTGCAACAATATCAAGCTAATAATCATGATGCACAAAAGTGGCTAATAAAAGATGCAGGAAATGGATATTATAATATAATATCGAAATGGAATGGATTATATCTAGATGTGAGAGAAGCAAAATCAAGTAACGAAACTAATATTCAAGTGTATCAAAATAATGGAAATAAAGCTCAAAAGTTTAAATTTAAGAAGATTGATGATAATCAAGTATATGGCATAAAAACAATAGAAGAGGGTGTTTATAAGGTAATAACAGCATTAGATGAAAATATGTGTGTGGATGTAGCTGGAGGATATATGTATGATGAAGCTAATGTACAGTTATATACTTATCTAGGATTATCTAGTCAAAAATTTGATATAAGATATATGGGTAAAGGATATTATACAATTACAGCAATTCATTCAGGAAAATTATTGGATGTAACAAGTACGGATAAAAATTCAGTAGCAAATATTCGACAATATACATCTAATGGTAGTATGCAACAAAAATGGGTAATAAAGGATGCAGGAAATGGATATTATAATATAATTTCTAAAGGTACTGGATTATGTATGACTATTAATTCTGGTGTTGCAAAAAACGAGGCAAATATAGAAGCTAGTATAAATAATTCAACAAGTGCTCAAAAATTTAAGTTTGTAAAAGTATCTACAGCAATAAATTTAGATTCGTCAAAATATCCAGGATATAAGGAAGCACTTGAAAAACTACAATCTGCTCACCCAAATTGGAATTTTGAATTACTATATACTGGTGTTAAATTTAGTGATGCAGTAGCTGGAGAATATAAGGTACGTAAAAGAAATTTGGTTCCAACAGATTATGGAGGAGAATGGATTGCAGGAACAACATTATATGATACAGGTTGGTATGCTGCATCAGAAAAAGCCATAGCATATTACATGGATCCAAGGAACTTTTTAAATGACACAGATATATTTCAATTTCAAGACGTAAATGATTATTTAGATGGTGTGTGTACATTAGAAGGAATAAAAAATAAAGTTTCAGGCTCATTTTTACAAGAGTATGCAACAGATATAAATACTGCATGTAAAAATAAAAATGTAAATCCATATTACATAATAGCAAGATTGTTTCAGGAAAATGGAACAAATCCAAAGAATGGAACATACAAGATGAATGGCGGAGATAATAAATATTATTATAATCCATTTAATATAGGAGCAACCGGAGATACTAAAACAGAGGTGTATAATAATGCACTAGCCAGAGCAAAGCAAGAAGGCTGGGACACTATGGAGAAAGCTCTAGAAGGGGGTATATATTTCTGTAAAGAAAATTGGTTAGATAATTATCAAAACACACTATATCAAAATAGGTTTGACATAGATACAAGAAATGGTACAGCATTATACACACATCAATATATGCAAAATCTTATGGGAGCATATAGTGAGGCAAGAATATTAAGAAGTTCATATGCAAATACTGGAAAACTTGAATCTGAATTTACATTTATAATTCCTTTATATGAGGGAATGGAAGCAACACTTTCTCCAATGCCCGTAAATTCACAAGAATCATATTCTATAAACGTAAAAACAACTGGTACGTATGTACGTATTAGATCTGATGCATCAACAGATTCAACAATATTAAGAGAGTTACCAACTAAAGGAACAATTTTACTATCTGTACAAAGAGGAATAAATTCTAACTGGCAAAAGGTAATTACTTCAGATGGATTAATTGGATACATATCTGGAGATTATGTAACGCAAATTGATGATGTTACAACTTGCAATTATACAGCTAATGTAAAAACAAATGACGGGGATGGATGCAACGTAAGAATAGGTCCAAGTACAAGGCTAGATAAGGTAACTGCTTTATCTGACGGAGTTTCAGTAACTGTTATAGATGACTCAACATATAAAAATATTGATGGATATGATTGGAGTAGAGTTAGACTATCTATTGGAACCCAAGTATTTATACCAAGTAAATATCTTGTAAGACAATAGTTGAATAATAATTAGAATAAAAACTTAAATGGCAACTAGAAAGTTGCCTCTTAAGAAGAAAAGAGGTCTAAATGAAAAATAAAATAAAAAATGTATTGACTTTAGTATTAATGATAAGTATATTGATATCTATATTTTTAACTAATGTTTCTTATGCAAGTTTTGCAGATTTTGATGATGCTACAGCAGATAAGCAAGCAGAAGAAGATTTAAAAGAGCAACAAGAAGAAGATAAAAAAAATGCTGGTAAATCAAGCAACAATTATTTAAAAAGTTTATCTATAAAAGGATATAAATTATCACCAGAATTTGACAAACAAACAATTGATTATACTATTGATAAGGAAATAAATACAAATACAATAGAGATAACAGCAGAAGCAGACGATAGCAGAGCAACTGTTAAAGGTGCAGGAGAAGTAGAAATAAAACCAGATCAAGAAAAGTTAAGAATAGAAGTAATTGCAGAAAATGGAATGTCTAGAACCTATTTCATTAAATTTGTAAAAAACAGTGAAAATAATACAGAAAATAGCAATAATGAAATTATAGAAAATAAAGATATAGTTCAAACAATGGCCGATGAGAGAATAGAAAACAAAAGTGGTATAGAAACGAAAAATGTTGTATTAATAATAATATTGGTATTAATAGTAGCTTTAATAATCATGGTGATAAAAAGTACAAATAAAAAGAGCAAAAAACATTAAAACAAAAATTAAACAAATATAAAACTTATATAATAAAAACTTACTATTTAGATAATATAATAGTAAGTTTTTATTATATTTTTTCTATATTTATGTTTTTTATGTTTTTTATGTTTGAAAAATGACACATATATGATATAATCATACAAGTAAAAGTATAATTGAAATAGAGAGGAATTAGTAATTATGTGGGGAGATATAGCTATAGCATTTTTACTAGCATTTATAACAGCATTTGTAATAACACCATATACAATAAGACTAGCAAAAAAAGTTGGAGCGGTTGATATACCAAATGACAGAAGGATAAATAAAAAACCAATGCCAAGATTGGGAGGATTAGCCGTAATAGCAGGATTTTTGGTTTCGGTTTTATATTTAGTAATAAGTGCTTCAATAGAAGGAAATATAAATATTAAAGAAGATAATTTATATATAAAATTATTGGGGATTTTAGGAGGAATGTTAGTTCTTGGTATTGTATGTTATATTGATGATGTGAAAGACATAAAACCATTAACAAAACTAACAGGACAATTAGTAGCAGCGATTATTGTAGCAAGTGCTGGTGTGTTAATAGACAATTTTACAATACCGTTTAAAGAAAATAATATCATATTAAATGAAGTATTTAGTTTTATTTTAACAGTAGGATGGATTGTGGGAATAACAAATGCAATAAACTTAATTGACGGGCTAGATGGATTATCATCAGGTATTACTTTAATATCTTGTATTTCCCTTTTAGTAGTATTTGCATTAAATGAATCACCATTAATTGCTATTATACTAATAACAGCATTAGCTGGTGCAATAGTGGGATTCTTGCCATACAATTTTAATCCGGCCAAAACCTTTATAGGAGATGTCGGCTCTAACTTTTTAGGCTTTTCTATAGCAGTAATATCAATAATAGGTGTTGCAAAGACGTATACAGCTATAGTATTAATAGCGCCAATTATGGTATTGGCTCTACCAATATTTGATACACTTTGGGCTATAATTAGAAGAATAGCAAAAACAAAATCACTAAAAGGTGTGTTTAAAGCAGATAAAGGACATCTACATCATAGACTTATGGCAAGAGGATATACTCAAAAACAATCAGTTTTAATATTATATGGAGCAACAGCAACATTAGGAATGACGGCTATAATTTTATTAGATAGTGGAATTTGGAAAGCTGCATCATTTGCTTTACTTGTAATTGCAATAGTAGCAATTGGTTATAAAGATTTTGTAAAATTGAGTGTATTTAAAGATTATGAAAATAAAAAAATTACTAGACAAAAAGAAGAAAAAATAATAAGTTCTGAAAATGAAAAGATAGAAGAGAATCAAAAAATTAAAGAAGAATCAAATATTAAAAATAGAACAGAAGCGAAATTCAAAGAAAGAAAAGAAGAAAATGATAAAAAGTAGATAAAAATAAATAAAAGGAGTTCAAATATGAAAAAAATAACTATATTAGTACCAGCATACAACGAAGAAGAATCTTTACCTTTTCTATATGAAAGAGTAAGCAAAATAATGAACGAAATGAAAAATTATGAATTTGAATTACTTTTTGTAAATGATGGAAGTAAAGACAACACATTAAAAGAAATAAAAGAATTAAGAGAGAAAGATAGCAGAATATCTTATGTGGATTTTTCTAGAAATTTTGGAAAAGAAATAGGAATGATAGCAGGGCTTGATTATGCAACAGGAGATTGTGTAATTATAATGGATGCAGATTTACAAGATCCTCCAGAATTGATTCCTCAAATGGTTGAACTATGGGAACAAGGATATGATGATGTATATGCACAAAGAAAATCAAGAAAAGGTGAGACATGGTTAAAAAAGTTTACCTCAAAAATGTATTATAAAGTATTACAAAGTCTAACAAAAGTTCCCATACAAAAAGACACAGGAGATTTTAGATTATTAGATAGAAGATGTGTTAACGCTTTAAAGAAATTAAGAGAAACAAACAGATGCTCAAAAAGCATGTTTAGTTGGATAGGATACAATAAAAAAGCAATATTTTATGATAGAGACCCAAGAATAGCTGGAAAAACAAAATGGAACTATATAAAATTAATAGATTTAGCTATAGATGGAATAACAGCATTTACAACATCACCACTTAGAATATCAACATGTTTAAGCATACCAACATTTTTAGCATTATTTATATACTTTATATATGTAATAGTAAAATGTTGTAGACTTCACGTTGCAATACAAGCGTTTCAAGCAATTATATTGTTAATATTATTTTTTTCGGGAATACAAATAATACTAATTGGTATCATGGGAGAATATTTAGGAAGAATATTTAATGAAACAAAACATAGACCATTATATCTAGTAAATGAATATAATGGTGAAAAAGAACTTAATGACAAAGATTAATATACATCATAAAATAGAGAGGAAAATATAATGAAGGATAATACGATTATAAATCCCAATATAGCTGATAATTTAGAAGAAAAATTAGAAACTTCGTTAAGACCGCAAATGCTTAATGAATATATTGGACAAGAAAAAGTAAAAGAAAGTATGAAAATATACATAGAAGCTGCCAAACAAAGAAAAGAGCCTCTTGACCATGTACTTTTATATGGACCTCCGGGACTTGGAAAAACAACTTTAGCTAATATAATAGCAAACGAAATGAATTCTCATATAAAAGTAACTTCTGGACCAGCAATATCTAAACCAGGAGATATTGCGGCATTATTAACAAACCTATCAGAAAATGATGTATTGTTTATAGATGAGATACATAGACTAAACAAAAATGTAGAAGAAATATTATATCCAGCGTTAGAAGATTTTATACTAGATATAATAATAGGAAAAGGACCAACTGCAAAATCTATAAGACTAAATTTACCTAAATTTACTTTAATAGGAGCAACAACTAAAGCAGGTTCTCTTACAACTCCACTCCGCGACAGGTTTGGGATAGTTCATAGATTAGAACTATATAAAGAAGATGATTTGCTAACAATAATAAAAAGATCTGCTAAAATACTAAATGTAGAAATAGATGATAAATCAAGTAGAGAAATAGCAAGAAGATCAAGAGGAACTCCTAGAATCGCAAATAGACTGCTTAAAAGAGTAAGAGATTATGCAATGGTATTAGGAAATGGAAAAATAGATTTAGAAATTACAAAAATAGCTCTAAATAAACTAGAAATAGATGAACTAGGACTAGACGAGATAGATAGAAAAATTCTAGAAACAATGATAATAAAATATCAGGGGAAACCAATAGGAATAGAAGCTTTAGCAACAACAGTAGGTGAAGATCTAGATACAATAGAAGACGTTTATGAGCCATACTTAATACAAATAGGATTTATTGCTAGAACTCCAAGAGGCAGAATACCTTTACCAGATGCTTATAATCATATTGGTGCTAATTACCAAATGAAAATAGAATAATGAACAGATAGGAAAAAAAATTAATATGGAAAAGAAAGACGTAATTATTATAGGTGCAGGCCCTGCAGGATTAACAATGGCGCATGAACTATTAAAGAACAATGGAGATAAGCAATATAATGTTATAATATTAGAAGAGACCCAAGAAATAGGTGGAATTTCTAAAACAGTAAAATACAATGAAAATCGTATGGATATAGGTGGACACAGGTTCTTTTCAAAAGATAAAAGAGTAATGAACTTTTGGTCTGAATTAATGCCTATACAAGGAAAAAATTCATTTGATGATGAAAAACTAGGAAGAGAAAAGCCATTAGCAAAAGGAGGACCGGACCCTGAAAAAGAAGATAATGTTATGCTTATAAGGCAAAGGGTTTCTAGAATATATTACTTAAAGAAATTTTTTGATTATCCAATAAGTATGAAGATGCAAACATTTAAAAATATGGGATTTGGTCGTACGATAAAAGCAGGATTTAGCTACTTAAAATCATTAATATTCAAAAGAGAAGAAAAATCACTTGAAGATTTTTATATTAATAGATTTGGTAAAGTATTATATAGCATGTTTTTTGAAAAATACACAGAAAAACTTTGGGGAAGGCATCCAAGTGAAATATCTGCAGATTGGGGAGCTCAACGTGTAAAAGGTATATCAATTAAAGCTGTAATAAAAGACATGTTTCATAAAGCTTTTGGGAAGAAGAATAGTAATAATACAGAGACATCTTTAATAGAACAATTTTGGTATCCTAAATATGGGCCAGGCCACTTATGGGAAAATCTAGCGGAAAAAATTTTACATGAAGGAGGAACAATAAAGAAAGAATATCAAGTAAAAAAGCTGAACTTTAAAGATGGAAAAATTGTTTCTGCAGAATGTAATGTGAATGGAAAGACTGAAATAATAAATGGAGATATATTTGTCTCTTCAATGCCAATGAATAATTTAGTGGAAGGATTTACAGGAATAGATGTTCCAAATAATATAAAAAACATAGCAAAAGGGTTACCATTCCGTGATTTTATAACAGTTGGGCTATTAGTAGATAAGCTAAATTTAGAAAACAAAACAAACATAAAGACTTTAGGAAACATAGTTCCAGATTGCTGGATTTATGTACAAGAGCCAGAAGTTAAGATGTGCCGTATTCAAATATTTAATAATTGGTCTCCATATTTAGTTAAAGATGCAGAAAACAAAGTCTGGATTGGATTAGAATATACATGCAAAGAGAACGATAAATATTGGAATATGTCTGATAAAGAATTTACAGACTTTGCAATAAATGAATTAGTGTCAATGAATATAATTAATAAAAATCAAGTAGAGGATTCTCATTGTGAGAGAATAAAAAAGGCATATCCGGCTTATTTTGACACATATAAAGATATAGATAAATTAATTGATTATATAAATAATATTGATAACTTATATTGTATAGGAAGAAATGGACAACACAGATATAACAACATGGACCACTCAATGCTAACTGCAATGGAAGCTGCAAAAAATATTCGTAAAGGAATAAAAAGCAAGGAAAATATTTGGAATGTAAATACAGAAAAAGAATATCATGAAGAAAAGACTCAATAGTAGAGGAGAAGTATGAATAAGAAAGAAGTATTTAAAATCTTAATAGGAATAGTAATAATATTTTTTATATCTATTTTGTTAGAAGGCATAGTATTTAATATAAATTCATTTAGGATTTTAGAAAATAAGTATCAATATAAACAAATTAATATAACAGAAGATATATTAAATGGTCTAGAAAAAGTGGAAGATAATAAATATATAGCAACAAAAGACAATCCGGAAATAGAAATAAACAATATTAATATGCCAACGGGGACGATAAAAATAAATTTAAATAGAGACGGATACAAACACAATATAAAACAAAGAAAAACCGATGTAATAATCTGGTATACAGATGCAACCTCTAAATATTTTAGAAAAACTCCGGCCAAAACAATAAATGCACTAGAAGAAAGAAGTCAATATGGAGTTTTACATTTTTCAGGTAATACAAAAGCGTTAAAAATACAAATCCAAATATCAAAAGGAGAAACTATAGAATTAAACTCTATAGAATTAAACAAAAGAGTTCCATACAATTTTAATAAAACAAGATTTAACACAGTTTTTCTGATAATTACAGCGTTGTATTTGTTATTCAATTTAAAAATATTTGATGAAGAATATAATATAAAAAATGTATACCATTTCTTTATTTCACTTGCTATTTTTATGATATTTGTCTTTGCTTTAGCGAATATAAGTGTACTTGCAGATGGTACTGGTGGAAGTATATTTTCTGATCAAAAAAATAAAAAGAATATAGTATATGAACAATATTATACAAATGCCATTATAGATGGAAAATTGAACTTGCCAATAGAACCAGATAGCAGACTTGAAGAAATTGAAAATACTTATGATACAACCACAAGAGATATAGAACAAGTGAAATATATATATGATTATGCCTATTATAATGGAAAATACTATGTGTATTTTACTATATTACCACAATTACTAATAAATGTACCATTTAAGCTAATAACAGGGCAATATATAAACATTGCTTATGAAATCTTCTTATTTGCACTATTAGGATCTTTATTTGCAATGTTAACGGTTATAAAATTAGTAAAAAAGTATTTTAAAAATGTTAGTTTAAGAATGATGGTTTTGTCTATGTTTACAGCACTTTTTTCAAGTGTAGTATTATATTTGGTAGGAAGGCCTTTAGTATATGAAGTTGCTGGAACATGTGGATACTGGTTAATAATGCAAGCAATGTTTTTCTTTACTTTGGCGTTCAATAAGGAAAAAATAGGTTACAAGTGTTTAACATTAGGTTGTATATCCGCAGCTTTAGCTGTAAATGCAAGACCAAACTTGTTAATAGTATCACTACTAATCTTACCTATATTTATAGAAAATTTTATTAAAAAAATAAAAAAGATAAAAGAAGAAAAAACAAAAGAAAATATAAAAGACCTTATAAAATATATATTATGTATAATTTTACCGTATGGAATTATTGGAACTGGTATAATGATATTAAACTATATAAGGTTTGGAAATATAACGGAATTTGGGACAAGATATCAACTAACATCAAATGATATGATTAATTTAGGATATAGATATTCAACAATACCAATAGGAATATGGCATTATCTATTTAATCCACCAGTTATAGATCTTACATTTCCATTCATACACATGAAACCAATAACACCATTATATATAGGATTTTACGGTTGTGGGTATGTTGGAATTGGAACATTTTTAGCTACACCTATATGTTTAATGTTATTCTCTATTCCGATATTAAGAAAATATATAAAAAACAAAAATATACAATTATGGAGATTAATAAGAAATTCATTAATAATAGCATTAATAATGATTGTTGTTATAACTTTAGTAGCAGCAAGTTATGAAAGATATTCTTTAGACTACACGTGGATGATAGTTTGGCCAGCGATTGCAATAATGCTTACATTACATGAAATATTAAAAGAAAATAATATAGCGAAAAAGATATTTGAAAAAGTCTGCAGTATTGCTACAATAATATGCATTTGTGTATCATTGGCAATGGCAGTTAAATCAGAGTCTAATTTTATAGAAAAAGGTGCAACAAAAGATTATGATGATATAGCAACAGACATGATGTTCTGGGAGTAAGATAAATATTATTAAATAATAAAATAAGAGGAGAAGTGACAAATGAAATTATTAATGCATACTTGCTGTGCACCTTGTAGTGTATATTGCATAGATACTTTAAGAAAAGAAGAAATAGAGCCAACTTTGTATTGGTATAATCCCAATATACATCCATACACAGAATATAAAGCAAGAAGAGATTGTCTAAAAGAATATGCAAATAGTATAAATGTACAAGCTATATTTGAAGAGGACTATGGTTTGAATGAATTTTGCAAAGAAGCAGTAAAAGATTTAAAGGCAAGATGTATAAACTATTGCTATCCTGTTAGATTAAGAAAAACATTTGAATATGCAAAAGAAAACGGATACGATACAGTAACAACAACTTTATTATATAGCATATATCAAAAGCACGATTTTATAAAAAAATATATGGAACAATTAAGCAAAGAATTTGGAATTGATTTTTTGTATAGAGATTTTAGAGTAGGATTTTGGGAAGGACATCAAAAGGCACATGATATAGGATTATATATGCAAAAGTATTGTGGTTGCATATTTAGCGAGGAAGATAGATATAGTAAGCAAATTAAGAAGGATAAAGAAAATAACTATTATTTAAAGGAGTTAAAAACGAATAATAGTAAAAATAGTAATTTTTTAAGGAGAGGATAATACTATGGATATATGGGAAAAAATGTATAATAAAGCAAAAACAGAATACCATAAAGAACAAATATCACCATTTATAGTTGCACATCATGTTGTAGCAGCCGTTGAAGATGAAGATGGTAATATTTTTACGGGTTTTTGTATTGAAAGTGCCAGTGGAGTTATGAATTTATGTGCTGAAAGAGTAGCAGCATTAAATATGTATATGAACACAGGAAAGACTAAAATTAAAAGATTAATTGCATTTAGAGATAATCCTCCACATAATGGTGGAATGCCTTGTGGTGCGTGCAGAGAGTTTTTAATGCAATTAAATAGAGAGAATAAAGATATGGATATATTGACTGATTATGAAACAAGAGAAACTGTTAAATTATCCGAAGTATTACCAAACTGGTGGGGAGATAAAAAATATAGTGTTTAGTAATACGAATTACAATTTAGTAATTAGTCGGGAAAATAGTAAGTTGTAGAGGAAATGAAATTAGTGAAAATTAGAAAAATATTAAAAGAAGAGATGAAAGAAGCGTTAGAATTAATTTGGAAAGTGTTTTTGGAATATGAAGCTCCTGATTACACAGAAGAAGGTATAAAAGAATTTAAAAAAACAATTGATGATATTTCTTGGATTGAAACAAGAGATTTTTATGGAGCTTACGATGAAAGTAATAAAATATTAGGAGTTATAGCAACAAAAGATATTACTCATATAGCATTATTTTTTGTAGATGGGAAACACCACAAACAAGGAATAGGGAAAAAGCTATATTATAAAGTAGAATCATTAAATAACAATGGATTTTTTACTGTAAATTCTTCTCCATATGCACACGAAGTTTATAAACATTTAGGATTTATAGATACAGATAAAGAGCAAAGTGTCAATGGATTGAGATTTTATCCTATGAAAAAGAATTTGAAATAATAAGAACAAATTACAAGTTATAGAAAGAATGCAAAATTAATGAAATAGAAAAATTTAAAAGAAATTATTTCTAACATGAGAGATTTTATTTTAGAAAATTTGTTGATAATTTAACAGATGAAAAAGAATTGATAATAAGGAGAAATTAAATGAATAAGAAAATGTTTACTGTAAAATCGGAGTGTGATGGTTTAGATTTAGACATTACCGTGTTTGAGCCAAAAGACGAAATAAAAGGAATTTTTCAAATATCGCATGGTATGGCAGAGCATAAAGAACGTTATTATAAGTTTATGGAATATTTAGCAGAGAATGGATATGCTGTTGTTATAAATGACCATAGAGGACATGGAAAGAGCGTAAAGAATAATGATGATTTGGGCTATTTTTATGATAATAGTGCCAAATATATAGTAGAAGATTTACATCAAATAACAAAGCTAATGAAGGAACAATATCCAAACAAACCTGTTGTATTATTTGGACACAGCATGGGCTCAATGGTAGTTAGAAAATATATAAAAAAATATGATGATGAGATAGATAAGTTAATTGTTTGTGGCTCACCAAGTAAAAACAAATATGCAAAGGTGGGATTGAATGTTGCAAAACTTGTAGAAAAGTTAAAAGGAGAAAAATATAGGAGCAAATTCATACAAAAGCTTGCTTTTGGAAGTTATAGTTCAAAGAAGGAAAAATCTGAAAATTCGTGGATTTGCGATAACGAAGAAACTGTTAATAGTTATGATGAAGATGAATTATGTGGCTTTATATTTACTGCAAACGGTTTTCAAAACTTATTTGGCTTGATGATAGATATTTATGATAAAAATGGTTGGAAGATGAGTAATAAAAATTTACCAATATTATTCATTGCGGGAAGCAACGATCCTGTTATAATAAACAAAGAAAAATGGCTTGAAAGTCAGAAATTTTTAAGATATTTAGGCTACAATAATATACAGAATAAACTATATAATGGAATGAGACACGAAATATTAAACGAAAAAGAGAATAATCTTGTATATAAAGATATATTAGATTTTATAGAATAAGAGGTACAATATCTACAACAGAATACTTTACATATACAGCAATGGAAGTTGTTTATACATTATCTTAAAAATTTGAAAAATTTGTTTAATCAAATTTAAGTTTCGGTTTTTTGCAAAAATAAACTTTGGAATAATATAAAATTGGTAAA
>OLSB01000428.1_pt1 | contig 48691 bp, 45 predicted proteins | sample 1672071 | NCBI WGS metagenome assembly OLSB01 (sample SAMEA3136642, study PRJEB25190) | human gut metagenome | biome: human gut; feature: human-associated habitat; material: faeces | place: Austria | collected 2013 | reverse complement strand
ATACCCGTGAGGTTGAGGGTTCGATTCCCCCCGTCGCTACCAAATATGATAAAAAATGAAATGAGCCCACCCTCATTTCTTTTTTTATTGATTATGCAGATGGGTTACTTGTGAAGGAGTAACGATGTGTTAGAGAGTTCCAGTAAGCATATTTTATATGTGAGAATTCATCTCGCCTGGTGGTGCCCATCAGTTTATATAATAGCAAAAAAGACAATCCGCAATTGTCTTTTTCTTTTGTATATTATTATTTTTTTAAAACTTTACTAACTGGTTGAACATTTAGTTCTTCTTGGTATTCTAAAACTTTCTCTGAATTAATGTTTTCACATTGAGTTTTAACTTTTTTCAAAAGATTTACTAATTCTAGTCTTTTAAGTGCAAGTGGTTCAGTTATTTTTTTAAATACAACTGATTTCTTTTCATTTGATATTTCTTCTCCATTTAAAACAATTGTTGGAGCATTAATATTTATAGAATCAAAAGTATCTATTTGTAGATTAACTTTATCAGTCGCAATTAATGAACTTTTTTTATCAGTATTAATAGTACTTGATTTACATTCTACTTCTTTACCAACAATATTAGAATTAACAACATTTAATTCATTTGTAGCTATAAATGAAACATTAATATTTTTCTTTTGACTACCGATATTAGAGTCTATTACATCAATTCTATTATCTGCACCCAAAGTGATATTTGATTCAGAACTGATTATTCTTATTTTGTCGCTATCCATATTTTTAATTACTAAATCATTAGCGCCAATTGATAAAGAAGAGAATGTTGTTATATTTGTATTCTCTAATGTACATTTACCATTAACATGAACGCATAAATCTAATCCAAAATTACAATTTTTAATAATAACTTCACAATTGTTATAACCAAAGATATATACTTTATGTTTTTTTAAATCAATGCCATCAATTATATAACAAATTGGTTTATTTAAATTGAATGCTTTTGCAACCTTTTTATGGTTTTCTCCTATACCAAAGCATGCAACAGTATAATTATAATCTTTCTTTTTTATTTTACTTCTTTTAACATAACAAGTTATTTTTTCATTATCTTCAACAACTTTTCCTAAATGACCTGTAAGATATTTCTTAGCATAAGGTCTTGTTGCATTATAAAGAATTTTCTTAAATAATTTATTCATAAATATAATCCCCCTTTGAATTGTTTATTATTTTAACATAAAAGTTGATTTTTTGCAAATTTCTTTGAGTTTATAGTTAAAAAATGCCAAAATTATTGAATTTTCTTAAATTTATGATATTATATTTATAGAGTTTAGTTATTTATTAACTGATTACTTAGGTTTCAGATATACTATTTGTCCGTACCAAATATGATAAAAAAATGAGCCCACCCTCATTTTTTTTTATTGATTATGCAGATGGGTTACTTGTGAAGGAGTAACGATGTGTTAAAGAGTTCCAGTAAGCATATTTTGTATGTGAGCATTCATCTCGCCTGGGGTACTCATCAGGTATATTTAAAAAAATGGAATTTAAAACTCCATTTTTTTGTTTATGTAATCAATTAACTCTTCAACTTTTAGTGTTATTTGTTCCATTGTATCTCTATCTCTTACTGTTACTGTTTGGTTATTTAGTGTTTCATCATCTATTGTAACTGCAAAAGGTACCCCTATTACATCACTTCTTCTATATCTTTTACCAATGTTACCACCTTCGTCATACATTGTCATAAAGTGTTTAGATAATTCTTTATATAATTCTAGTGCTTTTTCACTGTGAAATTTCTTTACTAGAGGTAATACTGTTACTTTGTAAGGTGCAAGCGCTGGAGTAAACTTCATAACTTCTCTTGTTGTTCCATCAGTTAGTGTTTCTTTTGTATAAGCATTACAAAGTACTGTTAAAAATAGTCTTTCCACACCTAGAGATGGTTCAATTACATAAGGAACATACTTTTCATTAGTGTCCGGATCAAGATACTCTAATTTTTCTTTTGATACTTCCATATGTCTAGAAAGGTCATAATTAGTACGAGATGCTATTCCCCAAAGTTCTCCCCATCCGAATGGAAATTTATATTCTATATCTGTTGTTGCGTTGCTATAAAAACTTAGTTCTTCTTTGTCATGATCTCTTAGTCTTAGGTTTTCTTCTTTGATACCTAAACTTAATAAGAAATCTTTACATTTATCTTTATAGTATTTAAACCAGTCTAATTCTGTACCTGGCTTACAAAAGAATTCTAACTCCATTTGTTCAAACTCTCTAACTCTAAATATAAAGTTACCTGGAGTTATTTCGTTTCTAAATGATTTACCTACTTGTCCAATTCCAAATGGTACTTTAAGTCTCATGCTTCTTTGTACATTCATGAAGTTTACAAATATACCTTGCGCTGTTTCTGGACGAAGATATACTGCACTTTTTGAGTCTTCTGTTACGCCTTGGAATGTTTTAAACATTAGGTTAAATTCTCTTATGTCTGTAAAGTTAGATTTTCCACATTTTGGACATGGAACCTTATTATCTTTAATATATGAAACTCTTTCTTCATTTGTAAGAGTATCTCCTAAGTTTGAATTAGTAAAGTCATTAATTAAGTTATCTGCACGATATCTAGTTTTACATTCTTTACAGTCAATTAATGGGTCACTAAATGTGCTCAAGTGGCCGCTTGCTTCCCATGTTTTAGGGTTCATTAATATAGCGCTATCTAAACCAACATTGTTTATATCTTCTTGAATGAATTTCTTCATCCAAGCATTTTTTAGGTTTTTCTTTAACTCTACTCCAACTGGTCCAAAGTCCCAAGTATTTGCAAGTCCTCCATATATTTCACTTCCTTGAAATATGAAACCATATTGTTTACAAAAGTTCACTAAGTCTTTCATTGTTAATTCTTCCATTTTTTCACTCTCCTTAAAATAAAAGTGAACTATAAGTTTAGAGACGAGACAAATTCCCGTGGTTCCACTCTAATTATCTTAATAGATCACTCATTAATTACATAACTGTTAGGCTTTCCAAGACCCGTCTTCGTTTACATATTTAAATAATATCATAAATTAATTAATAAATCAATTGTAAATTTCCTAATTTTATGCTATTATACTTATAGAATAAAGAGGTTATATTATGTTTGGAAATATTTTAGCAATAAATAAAAACTATGCTATTGTAAGTTTATTAGTTGACGCGGTTAATCTAGGTGATATTTTAAACTTGCACGTAGTATTTATAGATAATGATAAGAAAATACTTGGAGAAGTTGAAGATATTGAGGGCAATTCCGTTAAAGTTAATTTTCTTGGAGAATTAACTAAAACTTCTTTTCTAGGTGGACTTATTAAAAAGCCTAGTTTAAACTCAAGTGTTAGAGTTATTAATGAAGAGGAACTAAAAATATTAGTAAGCAGTTCTAAAAATGCTTTGACTTTAGGAGTTTCTCCACTTTATAAAAATTATCCAGTAAGTGTTGATGTTAATGATTTATTTAGTAATCATGCAGCTATTTTTGGTAATTCAGGTAGTGGTAAAACTTATGGCATATGTAGAATTTTACAAAATTTAATGAGTTTGAAGGCTGTTCCATTTAAGGCTAACTTGTTTATATTTGACTCATATGGTGAATACATAAGCGCACTTAGTGGGATAAATGATATTAATCCAAATTTGCATTATAAATTAATAACTACAAATAAAAAGATAGATGCAGAGTATTTGAGTATTCCAGTATCTTTATTAACACTTGATGATTTACTTAATTTATTAGATGCAACTAGTTATGGACAGATACCTATTATTGAAGAAACAATTGAACTTGCTAAAATTTTTGCAAGTGAAGATAAAGAAGTGCAAGAATATAAAAATCATTTACTTGCTAAAGCTATCACGTCTATTATGTACACAAACCAGACAAGTGCTAAGATAAGAGATCAAATTTTTGATATTTTATCTACTACACATACTCCTCAATTAAGTCTAGATACAGTTGTCCCAGGAATTGGTTATACAAGAGTTTTTAGAAAATGTTTTGACATAGATAGTGAAGGAAGATTTGGTGAAAGAACTTTAATAAGTGAATATATTGAAAAATTTGTTAAAGAAGAAAAAGTATGGAACATAAATACATCTGGTGTTACTTATGGGTTAAAAGATTTGGAAGTTGCTTTAAATTTCACTTTATTTAGTGAGAGATATTTACTTAATGAGAAGATGTATAATGAAGCAATTAGTTTAAAAGTAAAACTACATAATTTGATTAATTCAAGTAATAGTGTATTCTTTACTGATAAAAAGTATAATAGTGTTAAAGATTATATCGCGGCTTTAGTTACTACTAAGGATAATAAAAAAGCTCAGATAATTAATATTAACTTAGAAGATGTTGACGATAGATTTGCTAGAACTGTTACAAAGATATTTAGTAGAATGTTCTTACTTTTTGGTAAAACTAATGAACCACGTGCAAGTATACCTATTCATATAATGCTTGAAGAAGCTCACAGATATGTTAGAGAAGATACAGATCAAGAATTAATTGGTTATAATATATTTGAAAGAATTGCTAAAGAAGGAAGAAAACACGGTGTTATACTAGACCTTATTACTCAGAGGCCAACAGATTTAAATGGTAATGTAATAAGTCAGTTAGATAACTTTATAATTTTTAAAATAACTCACCCACTTGATTTAGAGTATATTGAAAAAATGATACCTAATATGAGTGAAGAAATTATCAACAAACAAAAGAGTTTGCAGCCAGGTACTTGTGTTGCTTTCGGTAGAATTTTAAAGATACCTATGATAATTAAAATGGAAAAAGCAAATCCTGCGCCAAGTAGTTCTAACGCTGATATATATAATAATTGGATGTTAAACCGATAATAAGTCGGTTTTTTTCTTTAAAAAAGTCCACTTTATTTTATCATAAAATACTTTATACATATTAAATGTTTTAATTACATAATATTGATTTAAATCTCTTTACATTTTTACTAAAAGAGTGTAGAATATTTAGTCAAAGGTGAGGATATTTATGAATTATAAGAAAACTTTAGCAGGAGTTTTAGCTGCTTTAATTACTTTAACCGGATGTAGTAAGGAAGAACTTAATGATTTTGTTCAAAATATATCAAATGATACTGAAGTTAGTGATACAAATAAGGATTACGTAGAAGAAGAAAATGTTGTTGAAGTTATAGATAATACTGAATTGATAAGTGAAGTGGAAAATGAAATTAAAGAAAAGGAAGTAATGTACTTGGGTTATATTAAGAATGATACAAAAGTATATGATGATACTTTAGAAACTAATGTTATCAGTGAAATTGGAAAATTTCAAAAAGTAGTTATAACTAAAGAAACTGATTATTACTATTTTATTGAAGACGAAAACGGAATAGTTGGTTTTATCAATAATGAAGATGCAGGTATTCTTCCTGATATGTTTGTGGAAGTTGATATTAGTAGTCAAACAGTGAATTTTTATATTGATAATGAGTTATATATGACTACTCCATGTGTTACAGGTAACGGTGGAATTCATACTAGAATGGGATATTTTGAAATAGCTTATAAAGCATATGATACTTATTTAAAAGGCCCTGGATATAAAAGTCATGTATATTTTTGGATGCCATTTGACCAAGCAATAGGCTTACATGATGCTGATGGGTGGAGAAGTGAATATGGTGGTGATATTTATTTAACAAATGGAAGTCATGGATGTATAAATATGCCTTATGAAGCAGCTGAAACAATATATAATAATGTAAGTGCTGGAACTAAAGTATTAGTGCATAAATAAAAATAGTGAGTTTTTCACTATTTTTGTTTTGCTTTGAACCAACAAGTTTTTTTCTACAAGTTTTTTAAATTTTGCCAATATACATTTCAGTATGAAAATCAAATATCACATAATCATTTTCTTGGTATTTATTAAAAATTTCTATAATACCTCTAATAAATTCTTCATAGTAAATCTCATCTTCTTTTGGTGCATACGATAAGGATTTAGATAAACCTATTAGCATTTCTAAAGTATATTGTTTTGAGTGAATAAATGTATAAGTATCATATATGCCCTCTTTAAAAAAGTTCTTTCTATCAGTAATATTTTTGTGTTGATACTTTCTACCAGTCAATTTTGTATTCCAATCACTTATATATTTAAAATATTTTTTGCTAAATTCATTATTTTCATCTTCCCAATCATTCCACACTATTGCAAAATATCCATTATGTTTTAATATTCTTTTAACTTCTTCTTTTACACTATTTTTATCAAACCAATGAAAACTTTGTACCGCAAATATAATGTCTGCAATTTTACTAGGAAGTTGTGTATTTTCAGCACTATTATTTATAAATGTTATATTATGACAGCCATTACAATATTCTTTTCCTTTATTTATCATATCTATATTAGGTTCTACATAGTAAATTTTATTACAATATGTACTAACTATTTTAGAAAACTTTCCTGTTCCTGCACCTAATTCAACTATATCTTTATTTCTTAAATTAAAATCTTTAACTAGAAATTCAAATAACTCTTTAGGATAACTTGGTCTGTATTTAGAATAGTCTTCCTGCTTTCCAATATAGAATTTGGTACTATCTATTATTTTTTTATAATCCATAATAAAATTTCTCCTAACATTTTATTAAATATATTATACAATAAATTACAAAAAATCCAATACTCTATTAAAAATATTTAAGAAAATAATGATAAAAATAGTGAATAACTCACTATTTTTGTTTGCTTGTTGAACCGAAACCTCCAAGTCTTTCGCCGGTTGCATTATCTGTATCAGTTATTAAATATTTCATAAATATTGCTTGACCAATAACGTCACCTTTATGTATAACTACGTCTTCGTTAAAATAGTTATAATATGCATACATAAAGTGTCCATCGTTATCTGGATTATTATAATAGTCAGCATCAATTATTCCAACACTATTTGCTAAAACTAGTCCTTTTTTTCCAGGATTACTTGACCTATTGACTAACATAAAGAATTCATCATTCTGACAATATGCTTTAAGTCCAGTTTTAACCAAAGTTGGTTTCATACCTGGCTTAAATGGTGGAATAACTGTGTCTTCTATTGCTTCAACATCATAGCCTGCACTATATTTAGTTTTTCTTTCAGGAATATTAACTTCCATATTTTCGTAACCTTTAGCTACTTCAAACCCTCTATTATTCATAAGCACTTTCTAGTAATACAATACTTCCTTTCTTTAAACTTTTTTTCACATCTATTACTCTTTGATTAGATGAACCTCTCCACTTTAAATTAAAGTCATGTAACTCGTCTACATATTGTCCATCAACTAAAACATCTATATAGTTTAGTATTTCTTTTCCAGTTAAATCTCTATCATACAAGAATCCTGTCCAAACCCACAAATCTTTATTAGGAAATCTCCATTTAAATGCACTTGCAAGTTTTGTAGATGCTTCTATATTAAGTGGATGAAGTGGCTCACCTCCTAAAATAGATAAGCCCTTTATCACTTCGTTATCGCACAAATCTAGAACTTTATTAATGGTTTCATCAGTAAATTCATGCCCTAACTTAAAGTCCCAAGTTTCTTTATTAAAACAATTCTTACAATGGAAAGCACACCCCTGCATAAATATAGAAACTCTAATACCTGGTCCATCAGAAATATCCATTTTTCTAATTAAATTATACCTTGCCATTATTTTTCTTCCTTGTCTAACTTATTATCCTTTTCTTCTTTATTGTCTATATGTAAAACTCTTTCTTTAATTTCTTGAGTTCTTCCTTTATTCCAGAAATTAGTTCCAATATAACCACAAGTACGTCTTGCTACATTAAGTTTGTTATGATCTCTATTTCCACAGTTTGGACAGTACCATTCCATATTATCATCTATTAATATTTCTCCAGTATATCCACATTCTTGACAATAGTCACTCTTTGTATTTAACTCTGCATACATAATATTGTTATAAATAAATGTTATTACTTCTAATACTGCATCTAAGTTGTTAGTAAGGTTAGGTGTTTCTATATAACTAATTGCTCCACCTGGACTAAGTTTTTGAAATTCACTTTCTAGTTTTAGTTTAGTAAATGCATCTATTTCTTCAAACACAGGAACATGATAAGAATTAGTGATATAGTCTCTATCTGTAATTCCTTTAACAACACCAAACCTGTCTTTCAAACATTTTGCAAATTTGTAAGTAGTTGATTCTATTGGTGTACCATAAACACTGTAGTCAATGTTTTCAAGTTCCTTCCATTCTTTACATTTAGCATTCATTTTTTCCATAACTTCAAGAGCAAATTCTTTACCCTTTCCATTGTCTGTGTGAGAGTGTCCTGTCATGTATTTAACACATTCATAAAGTCCAGCATAACCCAAACTTATTGTTGAGTAACCATTATGTAATAAATCATGAATGCTTTCTCCTTTTTTAAGTCTAGCTAATGCACCATGTTGCCAAAGTATAGGCGCAACGTCGCTTGTTGCCTTGCTTAAACGTTTATGTCTAATTTGTAAAGCTTTATGACATAACTCAAGTCTTTCTTCAAATATTTGCCAGAATGTATCCATATCTTTGTCACTTGATAAAGCAGCATCAACTAAGTTAATTGTAACAACACCTTGATTAAATCTGCCATAGTATTTAGGTTTACCATTTTCATCAACATATGGAGTTAAGAAACTTCTACATCCCATACAAGGATAGCAGTTACCATTACCATTTTTATCAATTTTTAATTCTTTCATTATTTTTTCACTGATATAATCTGGTACCATTCTCTTTGCAGTACATTCTGCTGCTAGTTTAGTTAAGTAGTAATATTTACCATTTTTATTAATGTTATCTTCTTCTAACACATAAAGAAGTTTTGGAAATGCTGGGGTAATATATACACCTTGTTCATTTTTCATACCTAATATACGTTGGTGCAAGAACTCTTCTATAATCCAAGATAATTCTTCTTTGTATTCATCGGTTTCTCCTAAATACATACATACACTTAAAAATGGTGCTTGACCATTAGTTGTAGTCATTGAATTAACTTGATATTGGAAAGTTTGTACACCATCTACTATTTCTTTTTTAGTATCTTCCATTGCAAATTTTTCACATTGTTCTTTACTTAATTTTCTCTTTTTATATTTATCTAAATATCTATTATAACTTTCTCTAACAAAAGGTGCTAGATGTGTTAAAGTTATTGTAACACCTCCATATTGGCTACTACTAACTGCAGTAATTATTTGAGTTGCAATAGTCATAGCTGTTAAAAATCTATGTGGTTTTTCTATCATTACTCCATTAATGCTAGTTCCATTTTGTAGCATGTCTTCTAGGTTTACTAAGTCACAATTATGTAATGCATTTTGTGCAAAATAGTCAGCATCATGAAAGTGTATTATACCTGCATCATGAGCTTCAACGATATCTTCAGGTAGTAAAAATCTTCTCGTAATATCTGTACTAGTTATGCCTGCTAAGTAGTCTCTTTGTGTTGTTACTACTTTAGCATTTTTATTTGAATTTTCTGTATTCCAGTACTCACTTTCTCCATCAATTAACTCCTTAATAGATTGGTCAGTTGTATTACTTTTTCTTACTAATTCTCTAGTATATCTGTAAGTGATATAATGTTTTGCAAGTTCATACTTTCCTTGACTCATAAGTTTCATTTCTATAATGTCTTGAATATCTTCAACTAGTATTCTCTTCTTACCAAGTTTCTCTATATATTTAATAATATTTTTAATTTGAGTACTGCTTGCTTGATCTTCTTCTTCTACTTCCTTATTAGCTTTCATTATAGCTTGTTCAATTTTTTCTGGACAGTAGTCTACCATATGTCCATCTCTTTTAATTACCTTCATTTCATTTACCTCTCTCTTATCATTTTTATAAGTCAATTATACAACATCGTATATAAAAGTTAATGTTGCAATTGCAACAATTACAAAAATTTGATAAAATAGTTTTAGGTGATGTAAAGTGAACGAATTATTTTATAATATTAGCCAAAAAAACAGGGAAAAACTGCTGGCTTATTTGGAGGTGATTAGTTATAAATACCCGAAAAATAAGGAAATATTGAGTAACATGATAAATGATAACTTTATATGTATTATTTTAACTGGGCACTTGCAAATAGTAAGAAATGATATCGAGGGTAACAGGACTATTCTTGAAGATTTTTTAGAAAATTCGTTATTTGGTAGTCTTAGTTATCCACTTAAAAATGAAGAATATCAAGTAATTACTAAAGAAGAAACAAAAATAGTAATAATAGACTTTAATTCAATTTTAAATATGAAAGAAAATCGTTTTACTTTTTATAATCAATTTTTAAAAAACTTAATAAATATTTTAACAACTATAATTGCAAAAGCGAATGAGAGAATAGAAGTGTTATCAAATAAAAGTATAAGAGATAAGCTTTTAGATTATTTTAGAATATTAAGTAAAAAAACAGGTTCAAAAGTTATTTATTTGCCAATGAGTTATACTGAACTAGCTGACTATCTAGCAGTTAATAGAAGTGCCTTGTCTAGAGAAATTAAAAATTTAAAAGACGATGAGCTTATAGAAACAAAGGGTAAAAGGATAAAGCTACTTTATTATATAAACTGAAATAAGGCGTTTATTTTAAACACACGCCTTATTTTTTACTTTTTTCTAATATATTCTTTTTATTTTCTTTAATGTTGGATCATATTCATGAATACTAGAGTGAGTTACATTAAATCCTTTCTTATTATAGCCTAATTTTGTATTAGTAAGAATATAGTAAATCATATTAATGACACCACTATGAGTTACTAAAAGAGTATTGTCTTCTTTTAAAATATCATGATAATAGTAAAGTATTCTATTATAAAAATCGCTTAAACTTTCTCCTTCTGGAAACCTTTTGTAAATATCTTCTGTATTAATAAATTCACTATAGTACTCTTCAGCCATTTGTAAAGGAATACCATTAATAATACCTTTATCTTGTTCATTTAAAAGTTTTGTTATTTCCAAAGGGACATTTAATTTAGAATTAATAATCCTTGCTGTTTCTTTTGCTCTTGTTATATCACTTGACAATATTTTGTTAATAACTAACCCTTTATTAACAATAAAGTTCCCAGCGTTTACACTTTCGTTTACACCTTTCTGAGTTAAATGTGTATCACTCCAACCACCGATAAATCCTTCATCTTCGTGCCCATGTCTCATTAAATATATCATTTTTTTATTCCTCCTTTATTATAAGCTAAGCTTTAATACAGTTAGTTCTTCTAATTTTTCCTCTATGTCTTTATCTAATAAACTACTTAATAAATCATATTCTTTTCTACTTAATTCTTCACCCTTAAATAGTTTATACCTTATTAGTTCATACTGTGATATAATCTTTTTTCTAGAAGACTCACTTAATAAGTTTAGTTCTTCTACTACACTCATAACAAAATTATCTAAATCATATTTGTTATCTTTGGTATTAACAAGTAAGCATTTTCCGTCTTTTACTACGTGATGGTTTACTTGAAATAAGTAAATACCCAATGGTTTATCTACTATTTCGTCTCTTAATTTGAATTCACAGTCTTTAATAAAGTTCATATAATCTTCAAAATCGTATTCAAAGTCTATAACTGTTAACTCATTACCAAAAGTTTTAACATTTTTATAGTTTTTAGGATTAAAATTTTCTTTCTTATAATATACAATTGTTGAATATGAGTAAGTATCATAGTCTACTCCATTATAGTGTATTCTAGAACATTCAATTTCAACTGGCACCAAACCTTTATATTGGTCTAATAATTTTTTGTTTAAATATCTAAAGCTAATATAACTATCCATTTAAAACATCTCCTTCATTCTTAATATTAAATCACAAACTTTATCGTTTGTAAATGGTATACCGTTAATAAAACTAATAACTTTGTTATATTCTTCTAATGTAATCTTATCTATTAGTTCAACATGGAAGCAAGTGAAAGCTTCTTTATAGTATATGCTTATGTCCTCTCTGTCACTATTAAATTCTTTTTCTTCGTAAATGTTTTTTAATTCGTTTAAAGCGTTTATCTTATTTTTGTAGTCGCTGTCACTTATCTTGCTAGCTTTATTAAGTATATCGTTTATTTCTTTTTGAAAGCCACAAAATTCTTTAGATAGGTCCATTTGAAATAATTCTCTTATTGCTTTTTCGCTACTTGAACTTATGATAATATCTATTAATTGTGATAAATAGGTTGGAACGTATTCAGTGAAACTATATCTATACAGTTTTTCGTCTGGACCATCTTTGTATTCTCTCCATCCTAGGTCAACTTCTTTAAAATCAGTATAGTACATATTATTTTTAAAAAATCTTACGCCTTCATAGCTCACTTTCTTCTTTTTTCCACATTTATAAATGCTTTTTTCTTTTATCTTGCTTAGTTTTTCTTCGTCAATACTAATTTTGTATTTTTCTACATTTCCATCATTAAGTGAATAATAATATAAACAGCTCATAATTCACCTCCAAACATACTCGTTAATTTCTTGACTGTTTCTTCTACATTCATTTCAGTTAAATATTCAAAATATTGTTTTCTTAGCTCATAGATGTTAACATATTTTCTTGTTTTTAAACATATGTGCTCGCTTTCAAATTTTATATAGTCACTAGTTTCTACTGTTTCGTCACATTCCAAACATCCATACAGATTATACTCAAACTTTTTATCTCTTTCGTTTGGGACTTTTATACTATATGACCTAAACATATCGTCTACGTAATAAAAGCTACCTAGATATACCCATATGTCGTGTGTGCATTCGTTGTTTCTAATTAGAGAACTAAAGGAATCTAATATTAACTTTTTATCACTTTCTATGTTTGTTTTACTTAGAAAACTATCTAAAAACAAGTACCTTTTGACTAAGTCATTTTCTTTTAAATCATTTAGTTCTTTTTGTAAAGACAATAGTTCTTCTCTTTTGCTTTTAAGATTTTTTAATTTTTGTAACGCTATGTTTCTTGTATCTTCTTTCATTTTAATTACCTCCTTAAACACAAATTTTTGCATATTTCTTTTTCTGTAAATACTTCTAATGTATTGATTGTTATAAATTCACTACTTATTTCGTTTGCAAATTTCACTGGAATTCCACCAGAATTTTGCCACGAGATTAAGTTGCCACGGTAGTCATCTACTAAAATAGAATTCTTTGGATTTACTAAGACTGACTTTTCAATTCCAGATGGCACTGACACCAGAGTGATGTTTTTACAATTCTTTTTTATGTCACTTAGTTTTGCTTTTATCTCATTAAGAGAATTAACTGTTGTAAGTATTTTAGGATTAAATGTTCCTTCTTCTGAGATTTTATTTATAAAGTGATAAGCATTTTTTATTTCAGCACTTATTTTAAGTAAGTATTCCCAGTCAAGTTGCTTATAGAATTCAATTACTTTAGGTCGATCTCTTAAATCAATTTTTTCATCTTCCATCATTTTGTAAGATACTTTTATAGTATCTTTAATTACTCCATCAAAATCAATATACAAATCTTTCATTTTTCCTCCTTATGTGTATTTTGTACACTTATATTTTCTTTATAAAAATGTATTTATAATACATTCTTATTTTTCTTTTTATTAAATCTATATAACTTAGCAGGTTTTTTCCCTTCAAATACCATATATTTATTAGTGTCTTCTATTATACCTAGACTAAGAAGTTTCTTTCTGAAGTTACGTCTATCAAATGACTTATTTAGTATACTTTCATAAGTCTTTTGTATTTCAGGAATGGTTACACCACTCGGAAATAAGCTTTTTAATATGTCAGTTGTTACAATTAGCTCTTTTAAAGTATCTAGGCCTTTTAATAAAATCTTGTTATGGTCACCTGCCAAATTTTGAACTTTATCAATTGGGACCCAGTCAGAATTATCAGTTTTAAGAGTTTTCTTTAGTACTTGAACTTTATTTGCGTCTATTAGTCCAACATAAGTTAAAGCTATCATTCTTCTAACAGGACTTCTATCAATTTCATCAAACACTCCTGAAAAATAAACATTTACATCAGTTAAGCCACTTTTTTCAAATATTTCTCTTTTAACTCCGTCTTCTAGTCTTTCGTTGTTGTAAAGTGCACCTCCTACTAAACTCCACTTTTCTTTAAATGGTTCATTAGTTCTTTTAACAAGTAGTACTTTAACTACACCTTTGTCAACTGTAAAAATACTAGTAATAACATGTACTCCAATATTTTTATATAAAGGGTTTGTTAACTGCATACGCATCACCTCACTACATTATAATTATATGCGTATTTATTACACTTGTCAAGTATATTTTTCAAAAATTTATTTGTTTACTTTTAGTAAATGATATGTTATAATTTATTCATGAACAAGTTTCTGGAGCATAGCTATGCCTGGTTTATCATAAACGGAAGGCTCGTATGGAGGTAACTCGTTCTTTTTTATTTTATTCTACTATTTTAGCACTTAAAAGATACTTTTTATTTGTTTACTTTTTGTAAATGATATGTTATAATTTGTACATGGACAGGTTGCTGGAGCATGGATTTGCCTGGTTTATTTTAAACGGAAGGCTCGCATGGAGGTAGCTCGTTCCTTTTTTTATTTTACTTTCACAATTATATGCTTAAAAAGATACTTTTTAGTTGTTTACTTTTAGTAAATGATATGCTACAATTTATACATGACAGGTTGCTGGAGCATAGCTTTGCCTAGTTTATTTTAAACAGAAGGCTCGTATGGAGGTAACTCGTCTTTTTTATTGCATATTTAATTATGTTTATGTTAACAATTTTTATATAGTGTTTACTTTTAGTAAATGATATGCTATAATTTATTCATGAGCAAGGTGCTGGAGCATAGATATGCCTGGTTTATTTTAAACGGAAGGCTCGTATGGAGGTTCTTGTTCATAATAATAGTCTCTAATTAACTAAGTAGTTTGAAAATACTTTTCTAAGCTTACTTGGTTAATTTTTTTAATATCTAAAATATCATATAAATATTTTTTACCATTCGCATCGTTTCTTACTAAAAGTGAACAAGTATAAATTGTTTCTTTACCATTATCAACAATAGAAAACTTAGCTCCATATTTATAGAAACCATACATTGCGTCTAAATTATGTTTATTTTTTCTATTTGCTTCATAACTTTTGCTATTAGCATTCATAAATAGTTCCTTAATATAATTGGCAAGAATACATTTGACATATTTCATGTCTGTTTTTGACCATCTTGTATAACATGAATATATATACTCATTTGCAGTTTTGTCGTCTATTAATATTGTATTAGAAGTTAATATATTTTTATACGATATCCCTTTTTGTTCTTTTATATGCGCTTTTGCTCTTTTCTGTGCCTCTTTTACTTCTAAACTTCTATATTCCTCCTCTTCTATTCTAAGCCTGTTAAACGTGCCATCTTGATTAAAAACAGCAGTTGCTTCTTCCATTAAATATGGATTATAATCAGTAATATATGTAATTATAAAATTTTCTATCATCTTTATGCCTCCTGATACTATTATAAAATATGTATATTTGTTTGTCAACAAAATGTTTGCTTATTTATGTGGAAATTAACTTTGTGTACCAAATATGGTATAATTATAATAATTAAGGGGGATGATGTTATGTATACAGCTACTCTATCGAAATCAGCTTTTGAAAAACTTAAAAAATTTGAACCAGGAAAAAATCTACCACTCAAGTGATAATGAAAGTATTTTACCTTATTTAACTGATGATTTTGCAAAGAGGGCTTATCAAGCAACAAATTTAATATACAAAAAAAGAACGGGAAATAGTTTAATCTAGTTTCCTGTTTCTATTTATATGGTACATATACTGTATAGCAAGACCTGAATATTCATTAAAAATTTCTTTCATATACTTACTTATTACTTTGATATCATCTTTTATTCCAAGTTTTTCACTGACGTATTTTTTAACCCATGTATCAATTGGGAATGTATCAAATCTAGAGTATCCAAACATCAATATACAGCTTGCTACTTTTAGGCCTATTCCTTTTATTTTCATAAGACTTTTTAACGCAACGTCAGTATTTAACATATCTAACTCTTCTAGGTAAAATGGATTTTCTTTTAATACATTAAGAGCGTTATATATATATTCATCTCTAAAGCCTAGGTTGAATTCTTTTAAGTTGTCTTTAGTTAAGTTAATCATGTCACTCATTTTTGGAAATAAGTAATACGTTTTATTGTTAAACTCTACTTTTTCGCCATACTTTTCACTTATTTTATTAATTGTACTGCTTATTCTTTTTACGTTATTGTTTTGACTTATAATATAACTTATATACATTTCAAATTTGTCTTGTTTAAGCACTTTATAACCAGATGGTACTCCACCATAGAATACATCACTAGTAGATAATTTTTCATTAATTAAAGAATAGTCTCTTCCGTAGTCTAAATAGTGTTTGACTACCATTTCTAGATTTTCTTCTTTATTAGAGTTAACTATTAAGAAGTCATTATCTTCTTTGATGTTAACTACCCTATCGGTTAAGATGCAAGTATATGAGTTATCTAGTTCTTTAGTTATTCTAAAAGCTTGTCCACTCATTAGTGTAGAATTTAAATCTATATCATTTTTCTTAATCTTCATATAATCCCAACTTCCTATAGTAATCTAAATATACACCATTTTTTTCATATAAAAGTAAGCTACTCATTGTGAATCTTTGATATACTTCGTGGTTTAGTTTTTCTATGTGGTCATTACTTACATCTTCTTTAAATTTAGTGTATTTTCCTGTAATTGAGTTATAACTACCAAATTCGTTAATAAAGCTTCTATCGCTTAGAATAACTAGTCCTTCAGCATCACTTAATGCGTCTCTTCCCATTAGTAATCTAGAATCATATTTTATTCCAAATAAGTTATAAATTGTAGGTAGAACATCAATACTGCTTACATACTTAGTTACTTTAATATTTTCTTCCATTTCACTATTATAAAGTATTAAACTTGTGTGAAACATTTCAAATTTGTCACTTCTATCAGTTTTGCTTATTTCATTTAATTCACTTGTTTTAAGTCCATATGGATAATGATCTGGACTAATTACAATTACAGTATCGTCTAGTTTTCCTTTTTCTTTAAGCTTGTTAATCAAACTTTCAATTGCACGGTCTAGTTCAATGTTGGCTGCAAGATAAGCTTTTACGTGATCGGTGTAAGGTAAGTCTTTAACTAAGTCTTTATTTTTATATGATATATAGTTACCTGTGAAAGTGTAGTTTAGGTGTCCACTTACTGTCATGTAGTATGTCATAAAATTGTCGCTATTTATGTAGTCGTCTACTGTAGCATTAATCATTTCAACGTCACTTTCAGGCCATGTTTTACAGTTTATTAACTCTTCAAGTCCATTACCACATCCAATGTATTTGTCAAAGCCTAAATTCGGGTGTGACTTATCTCTATTATAATAAGTGTATGTGTGGTCGTGGTATGCGTTTACCGTGCTATAGCCTTCTCTTTTGAAAACATTTCCTATTCCAAAAGGCATATAAATGTTACTACTTCTATAGAAAGACCATATTCCTTCTTTTGGAATAAGACTATTTAAAAACATGTATTCACCATCACTTGTGCTAACTGTAAATAAAGGTTGATAGTAGTTTTCAAAGACAAAGCCGTTATTAGCTAGTTTGTATAAAGTTGGAGTAAGACTTTCATCTATTGCGATTTTGTCAAACCCCTCAGCAGTGATGTATATTAAATTTTTTCCTTTAAACATGCCAGTGTACTCGTTTTGTTTTGTAGGGGTTACGTTTTTAAAGTATTCATGCATAGATTTAACCATAGAATTTTCTTCTTCATTAATAAGTTTATCAAAATCTATATCTAGAACATTATATTTTATTTCTTCTGTTTCTTCTGGCTTTTTTGTTTCTTCTTTATTGTCGATTGGCTTGTTAATGTTATATAGTTTTTCTTCAAAGCCAAAGATAAATCTATCTAAATCTAAGACTTCCATTGATAAAAGTCCAACTTTATTTATAGTTATCATTGGAGCATGAGTTTCTTTATAAAGTCTTTTTAAGCTGTACATTCCACTACCATAGAACTGTACAAACAGTATGCAAATGGCAATGCTTACTATGGATAATCCACTGGTTATAAGACTAGCTTTTTTGTTTCTTTCATAGTTAAAGATTTTCTTACCAAATATGATAAAGAGTAAGAATGGTAGTAAAAATAATAAGGTTACCCAAATGTTATCTAATACCATCTTTAGTATTGCACTAAAGAATTCTCCAAATACTTGGCCTGTTCCTTCTTTAATGCTATAAATTGAGAATATTGAGTCATAGAATTCAAAGTAAATGTACTGGCTAATATAGATAAGTGTGATAAATATGCTTAAGACTATTGAAATAATCCTGTTAATTTTTTCTTTAAATAAGCTACTAATAAGTGTATTTATAAGTATAAATGGAATACTAAACACTATAACAGTAAGCGTGTTTATACTAAATACATTGTTTAGAACAGCACTTTTGTAAACTAGTTCTAAATATATAATCAAAAAACTATAAAAAATTAATAACGGTAACTTCCTTTTCATTTTTTCACCTTCAGTTTACTATTTAAATTTTACCATTTTTTTGTGTTATTGTCCACTTCCTTTATAATTTATGTACTACATTTTAGATTTATGTGATATAATATTTACATACGAAAGAGGTGGATTTATGAGTTTAGTAGTTTACAACACTATTACTAGAAGAAAAGAAGAATTTAAAAGTATTCATGAAGGACTAGTTGGAATGTATGTATGTGGACCTACTGTATATGGTTATCCACATTTAGGTCATGCTAAAAGTTATGTTAGTTTTGATGTTATTTATAGATATTTAATGCATTTAGGATATAAAGTTAAGTATGTACAAAATATAACAGATGTAGGACATTTAGTAGGAGATGCTGAAAGTGGAGAAGATAAAATTGAGAGAATTGCAAAACTTGAGAGTATAGACCCAGTTGAAATTGCATACAAGTTTGAGAATATTTACTTTGAAGATATGAGAAAGTTAAATGTTTTAAAGCCAAGTATTAGTTGTAGAGCTACTGGACATATTATTGAGATTATAAAAGACGTGCAAACACTTATTGATAAAGGATATGCTTATGCTACTAAAGAAGGGAATGTGTACTACAGAATAAACAAGTTTACTAAGTATGGAAGTTTATCTAATAGAACACTTGATAATACTTTGAGTGGTGAGCGAATTGAAGTTGCAACTGACAAAGAAAATCCTGCTGATTTTGCACTTTGGAAAAAGGCTGAAAACGGGCACATTATGAAGTGGCCTAGTCCATGGGGAGAAGGTTACCCTGGATGGCATATTGAGTGTTCAGTAATGAGTAGAAAATATTTAGGAGATACTTTTGATATTCATGGAGGAGGAATGGACAACATATTTCCTCATCACGAGTGTGAAATCGCGCAGAGTGAAGCATTAACAGGAAAAACTTTTGTTAACTACTTTATACATAATAATTTAGTAACAGTAAACGGGCAAAAGATGGGAAAGAGTTTAGGAAACTTTATAACTCTTGATGACTTATTTAAAAAGTATAACCCAATGGTAGTACGTTTCTATATACTACAAAACCATTATAGAAAACCAACAGATTTTAACGATGAACAACTACTTGATACTGAAAAACAATTTAAGAAAGTTAGTGAAACTGTTAATAATTTAAGAAATGCTATTAAAGATGTGGATGAATATGTAAGTGATGATGAAACAGTTATCAGCCTAAAAAAGAAGTTTTCTGAAGCAATGGATGATGATTTTAACACAGGACTTGCAATCACTTATTTATATGAGATAATTAAGCTTGCAAATACTGAACTTCAAACAAGTAAGAATATTGATAAACTAATAAGTTATAATAACTTCATTAGTGAGTATGCTGAAGATATTTTGGGTCTATCTTTTACAGAGACAAGTTCTAATAAGGAAGCTGAGTTAATTAACATTATACAAAGTATTAGAAATAAGTATAGAGAAGAAAAAAATTATGCCGAATCTGACAAGATTAGAGATGAATTAAAGGAAATTGGGATTACTTTGAATGATAGAAGATAAAGAAAAAGCCTAACAAATTGTTGTTAGGTCTTCTTTTTTGCTTGATATAAAAAATTATATGTGAATTCTTTTTGTAATAAAGTATAATTAGGCATTTAACGCATATAATATTTATATACAATAATACAAAATGTAATTGTTTTCTTGACACAATGTCAAATTATGTTTGACATTTTAATAAAAATAGTGTATTATTGTATTACCGGAGAGAAATCTCGTCAGGTCGATAGTTAGGTCGCGAATATTTATATTTAAGCGTAATTCTAAGTACGCCGCCCTAATTGGGAAAAAGCCAGTAATGGCTTTTTTTCTTTTATGGAAGTTTTATTTTTAAGTCCACAAATTTTGATAAAGCTCTTCCATAGTTTTCAATGTTGTCAAGTACAGTTCTTCTTATTGTACCTGCTAGTAAATCAGCTGCTTGAATAACATAACTCTTAGCAGATACTTGATAAGTAACTAAAATATCTAAATCAGAGTAAACTATTTTCTTTCTCTTAACAGAATAATTGTAGGCAGATATTCCATATTTAAGCTCTTCTAATATACCATCACGTAAATTATAATATCCATTACTTTTTGTACTTTGTTGGTCTATATTTAATACAATCTTAACAGGCTTATATGGATCGATTTTGCCTTCTTTAATTAGTGACTTTAATATTTCTTTAATAAGCCTACGAATAGCATAATCAGTAAATCTTCCTTTTGATGCCTTACTTTGTAATATTTCTTCATACACCTTTTTATTTTCAATTATTAACCCAACTACAAAATAATTTTTAATGTAATTCATTAACCAACGCTTATGTTCTGGCTTAATATTTGTATTTTTAATCTCAGGACAGGCGTGATTACATATCTTGCAGTATTCACACTTGACCTCATTTATAATCTTTTTATACTGAGTTATAAATTTATCTTTCTCTTTTTTACTTAAAAATACGACACCGCCATACACACTAATGTCTTCTTTAGAACTTAATTTACCAGAATCATCTAAATTTATATATATTTCTTGCACTTCATTTCTCATATAACCTCCTGAATGTAAGATAATTATAACACTTAATTCATCAAAAACAAAGCAATAGTTATATAAAATACTCTTTTACAGTTTTATTTAAAAAACAATAAATCTTTGGAGATAACATTTTTACTCTTACTGAATTTAGTTTACAAGTTGTTTTTTTACTAAAATTATTAACAATTATATCAGCAAGCTGCAAAGCAATATAATCTCTAGAGTCACCTTGTTTTACCTCTTTAACAATACTCATATTTTTTGGCAACCAATTTGTTAAATTATCAGTTTCATCTCTATTTAGATTAATGTTATCTATTTTTATATATAGTTCATCATCATTATTGACTAATCCATTCTTAATCATTTTTTTAATTAAATGTTGAATTGCTTTATTATATTTAAAACTTTTATGATCATAATTATCAAAAATAAAGCTACTCTTTTTGTCAATAACAAAAACGATAGGAGTTATGTATTCACAAGCTCCCAAAATAGGAGCCAAATAATCAAAAAGTTCTTTATTTCTAGTAGCATGTAACTCAGTGCATTTTAAAACATTACGTAAGTGAGTATGCAATGGAACAAAAATCTTTTCAAGTTCAGGTTGATATTCTTCTTTAAAGAGAACCCCACCTATTATTACATATTTTTCGTCTTTATTTTCAAAAGAACCTGACTCATCTAATAATAACTTATACTTTGACATTTAAATCACTCCTTTATATAGAAAAATTTATCCATACGTTCATCATCAATTTCATTATCATAAACTGGACAGAAAGATAATGTTTCAAGAACACCCTCTTTTTCTCCTTTTGTAAAATATTCACTATTTTCTTCTTTTACAATTGGCACAATGCCTTACCAACAACGGTGTTTTTCTTCATAGTATACTATCCATAGCAACTAAATTATAACAAGATGATAAACTTGTGTCAATTATCTACTGAAGATTATAAAATTTTTGTTAAAGTATAAAAAAAGAAATCTATTAAACAATAGACTTCTCACATTACTAAAATTCTGAATTACTAATACTAAAGAATTTATCAAAGAAACCAATTAGCTTCTCAACAACACTCTCTTTCTTCTTTGTTCTTTTTTTATCTGCTTCAAACCTACTCATTGCTGGTAATATAGATGATAGTTCTGTACCATTAGTTTCTACTCTTCCGTTTTCAAAACTTCTTTTTACGAAGACATAAGTTTTCTCTTTATCCAAGTTCTCTTCTGAAATTATTTTGTCTAACTCTTCTTTCTTTTTACTATTCATAAAAGAATTAAAGTCATTATATACATTACTATCTTTATTCAAACTTCTAATAAACTCATCAATTAAGTCAACCTTATTTCTTAAGTCAGGACTGGACATAACCATTCTATTAATAGTAATCAATAACTCTTTATTTTCCATATTACCATCATGATACTCTTTAATTAAATTTAAAATATAGTCAACATTAACTTCTATTTGTTTAACTAATTCCATTTCAAAGACTATATCATTACTAACATCAAGTTTATCTGCTTTCATTCTCTGTTTATACTGACTATTTAGTTCAATATATGTACTTCTATAATTTTGTTCGTCTCTAGCGTCTAATATATCATCATTACTAAACTTATCAAAAGTAGAAAGAATATTTCTAGCTTTTAATATTTGTCCAAATAACTTGATAAACTCAATTTGTTTACTCTCTCCAACTATTAGTTCACCTGGATTAAACTTACTTTTAAGTTCATTAACTAAAGTTATATAACCTACAAAACTATGTTTACCATCATCATAGCCATTTAAATAGTCTTCATACGGTTTTAACAAAACGATGCTAGACGCTTCAGCATCTCCAAATAAACCTAATGCATCATTAAGTTCCTTTTCCAAATCTCTAAAACATACTATATTACCAAATGTTTTAACAGAATTAAGTATTCTATTAGTTCTAGAGAATGCTTGAATAAGTCCGTGATAATTAAGATTTTTATCAACCCATAAAGTATTTAATGTCTTAGCGTCAAAACCAGTTAAAAACATATTAGCAACAATTAAAATGTCTATTTCTCTATTCTTCATTCTAAGAGAAACATCTTTATAATAGTTTTGAAATTTTTCATTAGATGTATCATAAGTAGTTCCAAACATTTTATTATAGTCTTTAATGGCATAGTCTAAATAATCTCTATCACTTTTACTTAGATTTTCCGCAGACTCAGAGTTTTCATCATCAAAGCAAGTGATAACTTCATCATTAACACCATAACTATATATTAAAGCGACTTTCAAATTGTTAGGTATATTTTTAAAACATTCATAGTACTTTTTAGCAGCTTCAATTGAAGAAGTAGCAAATATTGAATTAAATCCATTTACATAATACTTTTTCTTAACTTCAACAGCGTTATTATCTTTAGCAACTTCTTTAACATTATCTAAAGTACTAAATAAATAAGTTTCATTATTTTTAGTTTTTCTAGCAAAGTTATTGATAATATACTTAGTTATTTGTTCTATTCTAACTGGGTTATTAAATACTCTATTTTTATCAATTTTAAAACCCATTTCATCTTCTATATCACTTTTTCTACCAATATTTTCTACAAACTCATATCTAAAAGGTAATACATTTTTATCATTTATAGCATTTACAATAGTATAAGTATGTAGTTTTTCTCCAAATACTTGCTCAGTTGTTAAGACTATACTTTTTCTAGTTATAGCGTTTTCTTTAAATATAGGAGTACCAGTAAAACCAAATATATAGTAATACTTAAACTTAGATATAATAGCTTTGTGCATATCTCCAAATTGACTTCTATGACATTCATCAAATATAAATACTACTTGTTTATCAAATGCATTATGTTTAGGAAATTTCTTTATATAATTAGTTAATTTTTGTATAGTAGTTATTATTATTTTAGAATCATTATCAGCTAGTTGAGACTCTAGTATTTTAGTATTAGAGTTACTATTAGCGCATCCTTCTTTAAATTTATCATACTCTTTCATTGTTTGATAGTCTAAGTCTTTTCTATCAACAACAAATACAACTTTATCAATAAAACTTAACTTACTAGCAAGTTGACTTGTTTTAAAACTTGTAAGTGTTTTACCACTACCTGTAGTATGCCAAATATATCCACCTGATTTAATACTTCCATATAATTTATAATTATGAGATATTTCTATTTTATTAATAATCTTTTCAGTAGCAACTATTTGATAAGGTCTCATAACTAAAAGAGTGCCATCAGTTGAAAATACACAGTACTTACAAAGTACATTTAAGATAGTATGTTTTGCTAAGAAAGTTTTAGCAAAATCTATTAAATCAATAATTGAATTATTATTTTGGTCTGACCAATAAGAAGTAAATTCAAATGTATTAGAAGTTTTCTTAGTACCTGTTTTCAAGTGTAAATCTCTTGTAGTATTAGAATAATACTTAGTATATGTTCCATTACTTATAATAAATATTTGAATATATTCATATAAACCACTTCCAGCCCAGAATGAGTCTCTTTGATATCTATCTATTTGATTAAATGCTTCTCTTAAGTCTATTCCTCTTCTTTTAAGTTCAATATGTACTAAAGGTAAACCATTTACTAGTATAGTTACATCATACCTATTTTCATGATTACCATCATTATTTTCATACTGATTAATTACTTGTAGACAATTATTATGTATATTATCTTTATCTATTAAATAAACATTAATTAACTCTCCATTATCAAGTCTTAAAGGCTGTTTATAATCTTCTTGAATTATCTTAGTTTTCTCAAGTATATGATTATTCTTATTAGCTATTACATTATTAAATAAATTATTCCACTCATTATCGCTAAACACATGATTATTAAGTTTACCAAGTTTATCTCTTAAATTACTAATTAATTCACTTTCACTATTAAAAGTTAAATACTCATAACCTTGTTCCATTAATGTTTTAATTAATTCTTTTTCTAAAGCATCTTCACTTTGATAAGTACCACTTTTCTTTTCTAAACCTTTATACTCAGTAACTACTGTATAGTTATCACTTTCACTTATTATATTAACCATTAATTATCAACTCCCAAATACATTTTCTCTTTCAGTAAATTTTTCCCATTCCTTAGCGATCTTAAACTTCTTAATATTCTTCATCTCATTATTAATTGTATCTACTTCTTTATTAATTTCTTTTAATAAATCGTTTAGATAACTTTTATACCCTTCTAATGTTATAATTTTTTTCTTATTATAAATTTCAATTAGTTTAGTTCCAAATGTTAAATCATATAAGTAATTAGTTGTCTTTGTAAAGTTCTTATCTTTGAGTATAAAATCAAAAGATAAGAATTGTGGTTTACCTACACACAAATATTTTAAAGTGTTAATGTTACTTTTTACATAATCTTCGACTTTAATATGTTGTCTTTTATCAAACATAACTAATATATCATTAATGTCTTTTTTAAAGTCCATCAAATAACAAAAGTATTTACTTATTTCTAATTTAAACTTTTGTATCTCTTCATCTCTGAAACAACAATAGTCTAAAACAGATACAAAAAGTGTAACTACTGCACTAGTTAAAAGGCCTAGAACTATAGTTTCAACAATTGGACAAGAAACACATAACGCTAATATTACATAGATTATTAAACAAATTATAGAAAAAACTAACAAACAAAATATCATTATTTTACTTTTTTTCATTACACATTACTCCTTAACTTTTTCTTTTGACTTCCAGTTAAAATCCTCTAAAAATCTTTTAAACACTCTCTTAAATAACTCTTTATCTTCTTCTGATAACTCACAATATTCAATGTCAGATAATCTATTATGACTATTTTGATTAACCTCTTTAATAATTAAACTCTTATCTTCTTCATCACTAATACAGTCAGCCCAGTTGGTATAACCTAAGTAGTTTGAAGTCTTTTCAAATAAACTTCTTAAAATATTATAATGATACTTCTTTATATTATCTTCATTGACTACTGTAACAAGTTCTTCTATAAGTGATAAATGATAAGCGAATGGGGAGTCCCCTCTTTGTTCATTAAGTTCTAAAGTATTATTTTCACCTCTCATTAGTACATAATATTCTGCATTAAACTTATCATTTGATTTATTTTTAAAGTAATTTTGCATTATATTAAAAAATAATGGATGATGTGTGGTAATTAAAATACTTAACTTATTATCATTTTTAATATCAACATTTTTTAATCTATTTAAGTATTCTGTAAATTGATCAACAATTGCAATGATTTTAGTATCATCTATTGAAGATACTGGGTCATCAACAATTATATATCTTAGTAAATTAAAATCTTCGCAACTTCTATTTTCCAACTCTTCATCTAACATTTCTAAAGATAAGTTTTATATTGAGTAAAATACAGACCATATAAACATACTTTCTTCGCCTTTAGATATCTTTACATTTTGTGTAGAATTAGAGTCTCCTGTTGCTAGTTGAAATGTGATTTTTGCGTCTGGTATATCAAATACAGGCTCTAGTTTAGTTTCAACTAAGCTTTTAAAATTATCTATAATATCATTTTCTAATTCTTGAGTTCTTATTATTCTAAATAAATCAGCATTCATATCAATTAGAAATTCTTTTTCTCTATTATTCCAAGTAAAGTAGTCTTCAACATATGCGTTATAAAATAAACACTTATTTTCTTCCTCTTCAGTTATTAATTCGGAAATTCTAGTTTTGCCTGTTCCATTAAAGGCATAAAGTAACACAACATTAATTTTTTCTTTTCCACTTTTCTTATCTTTAACAACCTTGTTAAGTATTCTTATTAATTCATTCTTTACTTCTTCAACTGAGTTGAATTTACTCATTAACAACCAACTCCTCAAAACTTAAAAGTTTATTTCTATAATACTCGTATTGTTTTCTTCTTGCTTCTATTTCAGCAGGTAAACCTTCTGAAATATCATTAACTAGTTTATCAAATTTATCAAGTATGTTAACTATTCTTTCTTGTTCTTGTAATGAAGGTACTTTTATTTCTAAATTTTTAATATATCCAAGACTAGCAATTGAAAATTTTCCTTTTGAATATTCAACAAATTGTGAATATAGGTTTCTACATGCATAAAATAAATAGTCCGAATTAAGAAATGATGTATCTTTTGGAATTAAGCTGGCAACATTTTGGTTTGTACATGCTTCAAATTCAAGAAAAGCAACTTTTCCTATTGTTGCGCCAACCATCGCTATAAGGGTAGTTTTAGGAGTTAAAATTTTTGCTGATGAATTTTTTAATCCTACCTCTGTAATTTTATCTGTTACCTCTTCTACTGTTTTTTTGTTACAACATACTGAAGATCCAAGCCATTTTATATCTCCATTTTCCCAATACTCTGTCTTTTTTTTAGAAGGTGTACCACCTGAACTAACAAGGCAAACTTCTCCAAGCTTTACTATTTTACTCGCATTGTTATTTAATAATTTGCCACGCCAAAACTCATACTGACTCTTCCTTGCCTCTAACTCTGCCTCTAACTCTGTCTCCAACTCTCCAAACTTATCTAGTATTCTTACTATTTCTTCTTGTACTTCTAATGGTGGTACTGGAACTTTTAATTTTAAGTAATTATCATTTGATATGTAAAATCTAGTAACCCCTCGTATTGCTTTCTTTAAATTACATCTGAATGGTTCAGAATTCAAGTAATAGCTTATAAAAGTTGTATTGATTTTGTCTATATACATATCTTTTAATCTTAAACCGAATAAATGATCATCCATAAATATGTTGTCTTCAATATCATTTTCTATTACAGAACATATTGCACATTCTTCCCTTACTTCAGAAGCACTTGTCAATAACAAATCTCCTCTTTTTAATATGTTTTGATTTAACGATTTTACAGTTGCATAAGGTAATTTAGTTACATCAATTTTTTGGTTTTTATAGGCATTCATATAATCTATAAATTGACAATTTCCTGTTTCTTTCCATTTATTTGAAACGTCTCTCATTCCAGAAAAAAGTTTAAAAACACTATTTAAATCTTTATACTCTACTCCATTAGGACATAACTTTTTTATCAACTCTTCTATCTTACTCATTACTATCAGACTCCAATTCTTCTATAATTTGGTCTAATTCTTTCCTAACTTTATCTTGTTTTTCTACTATTTCTTTTATCTTTTTATTTAACTCTACTATATCTATTTCTTCTTCATCAGAGGTAACTTTTAAATATGAGTTAACTGACAAGTTATAACTATTGTTACTTATTTCTTCATATGTTACTAGTACTGATTTATTTTCTTCATTAGTTCTATTTTTAATAAGTGTTAGTATGTTTTCTATGTTTTCATCGGATAGTTTATTCTTATTACTTCCTCTTACAAATTCATTAGAAGCATCTATAAATAAAATGTTATTATCTTGTTTATTCTTTTTAAGTACTATTATGCAAGTTGCTATTGAAGTACCAAAAAATAAGTCGCTAGGTAGTTGTATGACTGTATCTATAAAGTTGTTATCAACTAAGTATTTTCTTATTTTTTCTTCTGCTCCACCTCTATAAAGTACTCCTGGAAATTCAACTATTGCTGCTGTTCCTTTAGAACTTAAATAAGATAGCATATGCATAGTAAATGCAAGGTCTGCTTTAGACTCTGGCGCAAGTATTCCTGCTGGTGCAAATCTATGGTCATTTATAAGAAGTGGGTTTGATTTACCAGCCCATTTAATTGAATATGGTGGATTTGATACTATCGCGTCAAACGGTTCCTCTTCTTCATGTGCTGGATGAAGTAAAGTATCTCCTAGTTCTATACTAAATTTATTATAGTTTATATCATGTAAAAACATATTTATTCTACAAAGGTTATATGTTGTTATATTTATTTCTTGTCCAAAGAAACCTTGTTTTATATTGTCTTTACCAAGTACTTTAGCAAATTTAAGTAGTAGTGAACCTGAACCACATGCTGGATCATATACTTTATTTATTTCAGTTTTACCCATGACAGTTATTTTGGCAAGTAATTCTCCTACTTCTTGAGGAGTAAAGAATTCTCCACCTGATTTACCAGCATTTGAAGCATACATAGTCATTAAAAATTCGTAAGCATCTCCAAATGTATCTATTGTGTTATCTTTATAGTCTCCTAGTTTTAAATCTCCTATTGCATTTAACATTTTAATAATTTTAGTGTTTCTATCATCAACAATGTTACCAAGTTTATTACTATTAAAATCTAAGTCATCAAATAAACCTTTCATGTCATCTTCAGAAGCCGTACCTTTTGCCGAGTTTTCTATGTTATCAAGTATTTTACCTAATGTAATATTTAAGTCTTTATCTTCACTTGCTCTTTTCCTTAAGTTACAGAATAATTCACTAGGTAATATATAAAAACCTTTATCTGCTAGAGTATCTTCTCTACCATATTCAGCTTCTTCATCACTTAGTTTTGTATAGTCAAAATCAGGGTTACCTGCTTTTCTTTCTTCTTCATTTAAATAACTAGTTAAATTTTCGGATATAAATCTATAGAATAATAAACCTAAAACATATTGTTTAAAATCCCATCCATCTACAGAACCACGTAAGTCATCTGCCATCTTCCATATTGTTTTATGTAACTCATTTCTTTCCAATTCTTTTTGATTATTCATTTATATCTCTCCATTTAACTCACAAAAAAGACAAAGATTTTCACAGCTTTGCCTATTAACTCCAAAAAAGGGTACACAAAAACTAGATATATTTATATATTTAAATACCCCCCCCCATGTATTTTATTTAGTACGTTTTTCTTATTCATTTTAATCATTCCTTCCTTATTTTTTATTTACTTTTAGCGACTGTCTAATTAATGGAATAACATTATCTATTTCCTCTTCTTTTGTTATCTCCACTCTATAGTCTCCATTACCCCAATGTCCAATACTAGAAATATCTTTGGTTATATTTAAAGGATCGTTCAAAGTCCCTTTTTTCATATTAATATCTACTCTAATTTTGCTTTGAGTGAATTCTATATCAACTATATTTCTTCTTCCCTTGAATGCAATATAATATTTTTTCACATCTACATCAATGTCATCAAGTTCTAATATTTTATTTTTCAAATTTTCATAAATCGCTTTAATTTCTTCAGATAAGTTACATAAATGATCTTCTTCAGTATATACTTTAATTTCTTTATTAACATCTTTTTGAGCGGGTTTATCATTAATTTCATCTATCTTAACATTACTTGTCTTTTTTATAAATTCTATGTCAACTATATTTTCTTCATATCTAGTGACTTTAACTAAGTCAACAGGTATATTTTTAAAATCAGTAGCATTCAACTGGTAGTCAGTATAAGTTGGCGAAACGAATATTATTCTAGACTGACTCCAGTCAATATCAGATAATTTATAATTTAAATTATATACTTCATTAAATTTAAGCACAAAATCGGCTTTTCTTTCTAACAATAATTTTAAATAAGTATAGCCCTGATCTACTAAACTATGATTTTTAACATTTTTATACTCAATAATTCTGAATGCCTTAGTTTCTTCATCAAATGCCAAAGAATCTATTCTATAATTTCCAACTATAAATTCAGTTTTTACAAATTTGTATCCTAAAATTTTATTTAGATTTTCTTCAAAGTATGTTTGTAATTCTTTTTCATTTTTAAAATCTTTTTGTCTTAATTTTCTATTATCTTTAATAATCATTTTAACTTACCTCACATATATAATTATCTATTAAACATCGTCATCTTTATAATATTGTCCGTCACTTAACTTTCCACTATAAGTTGATTTTTTTTTAAAACTCCAAGGTGCAAATCTTCCTTCTCTTACTAAATCTTTTTGCCATTCTTCTAGGTTGTACTTGTCCATTTCTTCTTCAGAATAAGGAGATATGTTTTTCTTTTTAGGCTTTTCTTCTTTTGGTTCTTGCTTGTTTTTATATGAGTCTCTAAAAATATAACAGAATATTAAGAAACCTATAAAAATAATAGCAGTCATAAATATAAACCACCTTCTCTTGTCTAATATTATACTATACTTTTCTTAAAAATCCTATAGTTAATTCAAAAAAGTCTCTAAGAAAAGAGACTTCTGGTTACTTTTTGAACTTGCATCTAGGGTAATTAGAACAGCCTATGAAACTACCATACTTGCTTTGTCTGTTAACAAGTTCTCCGCCGCAAAGTGGGCATTTTTTAATTAGGTCATTAGCTGTTACTTTCTTTATTTCTTTTACGCTTTTAACATGCATTCTAGAATTAGTGTAGCCTTTAATATTTCTACTAACTAAAGTGTTATACACTTCTATATAATTTGAAAGTAATTCGTTTGTATAACTTTTAATATATTTAACGAGCATATAAATTCTAACTACAAACTTTGAGTTAACTCTAACTTTAGCTTGACTAGAAATGCATACAATTGAAATGAATTTATCTGTGTTTATTCCTAAGACTTCAGACAAAGCTTTTATATGTCCATAGTTTTGATGAACTGGGTTATTGATATAGTAAGTGTTTTTTCCTCTTTTGACAGTCCAGTTTTTGTCGTAATCGTTACCTTTAATATACCCATTTATCTGCTTAGTTTCTATTACAAATATGCTATATTTAGAAACTACTATATGATCTATTTGATGAGTGGAATTGTCTATAGTTCTTATAATTACGTTATTTAAAACTTTGTAGTCTTTCTTTAATTTTTTAAGTTCTAGTTTAACCCAAAATTCACCAAAGAAACCTATTACTTTCTTTTGGATAATTGGTATTAAGATAACTATTAGCCATAAAAATATATATTCTTTACTAAATAGGAGTTTAAGCATTGCTTACTCCACTGTTACACTCTTAGCCAAATTCTTAGGTTTATCAATATCATTATCTCTTAACTTAGCAACTTCATAACTTATTAATTGTAAAGGTATAATTGTTAAGATTGGTCTTAATTCTTCAGTTACTTTAGGAATACTAATTAACTCGTCATAAACTCCTTCATTAATAACTTCTTTATCAGTTACTAGTATTACATAAGCACCTCTTGCTTTAACTTCTTTAGCATTACTTATTGTTTTTAAGTATAACTCATCACTTGTTGCAACTACTATAACAGGTGTTCCTTCACTAATTAATGAAATTGTCCCGTGTTTTAACTCTCCTGCTGCATAAGCTTCACTATGAATGTAACTAATTTCTTTTAGTTTTAAACTTCCTTCCATACAAAGAGCATAATCTATTCCTCTACCAATAAAGTAGATGTCGTCTTTTGTATAAAGCATATTTGCAAGAGAAGTATAATCTTTGTTAATTAGAGTTTCTATATAATAAGGTAGTTTTTGCAAGTCTTCAGTATTTATTTTTTCTTTACTATTTTTAACTGCAAGTAGTATAAGTGTTGTGATTTGTGCTAGATAAGCTTTTGTTGTTGCCACTGCTATTTCAGGACCTGCTAAAGTATATATAACATGTTTACATATTCTAGCAATACTGCTTCCTTTAACGTTAACAATTCCTAAAGTATCAACACCCATATCATTTGCAATATTAACACATTTTTTTGTGTCTGCAGTTTCCCCACTTTGACTTATTGCTATAACTAAAGTTTTACCTTTATAAAAATGTTTATCGTATTGGTATTCACTTGCAATACATACATTCACTTTTATGTTACATAGTTTTTCTATCATGTATTTACCAACTAGTCCAGCGTGATAAGCACTTCCACAAGCGACTATATCTATTTCATCATACTTTGTTATATCAAAGTCAATACTTGCTTCACTAGTCTTCTTTATAACTTCTGCTTCTTCATGTATTTCTTTAAGCATGTATGTCTCATAACCATTCTTCTCTACTAAATTAGCATCCCCTTCAAACACGCTTATTTCTTTATTAATGATATTGCAATTCTTATCATATACAGTAACTTTATCTTTTGTTATTTTAACTATTTCGTCATTCTCTATATCAATATACTTATTAGTATACTTTAAAATAGATGGCACATCACTTGCAATAAAGTTTTCATTTTCTCCTACACCAATAATTAATGGACTATCTTTTCTTAAAGCATATAATACATCTGTTTCTAACTCATTAATAATGCCAAAAGCATAACTACCTAAAAACTTATTAACACATATACTTAAACTCTTAATCATATCGTTATTTTCTTTATATAAAGAATCAATGTAAGCAGCAGCTACTTCAGTATCTGTGTCACTTTTGAAAGTGTAGCCTTCACTCATTAGAGTGCTTTTTAACTCCATAAAATTATCAATAATTCCATTATGTACTAAAGTAATATTGCCTACCTTATGAGGATGAGCATTTTCTTTTGTTGGTTTACCATGAGTTGCCCATCTAGTATGCCCGATTCCTATATGAGAAGTGTCTTTTTTAAGAACACTCTCTAGATTACTAATTCTACCTACTTCCCTTTCTATTACAACATTATTATCTTTAACATAAGCTATACCTGCACTGTCATAACCCCTGTATTCTAGGTGCTTAAGCCCATCTATAATTACATCTATACTACATCTCTTTTCTCCTACGTATCCAATGATACCACACATAAAAATCCCTCCATACTAAAAAATTTAGCATGAAGTATATTTTGTTGTAATATTGATTTTACTTTTTGTAATACTTCTAACGAACTACTTATCCGTAACAGCATCCGCCGAAAAATCGATAACTGTTAACCTCGTCAACCACTTATGGTTCTGGCGCTAAATATGAATAAAATACTCCTTTCGTTTCATATCTTCTGTAAATATTATATACAAAGATAAAGAAAAAAGCAACCTATAAAAAGGCTACTTTACTATAACTCATTTATAACACTTTTGTTCTTTTTGATAAAGTTTAAAAGTACTATTTGAAATTCTTCGTTACTTTCTAAGCTTTCATAATATTCTTTTCCATTATCAAGAACTATTTTATTGATTAGAAAGTCTTTGTCGTCATTTGTACTAACTAGATAAACATATTTACTACCCTTAACTTCTACTGTATCTAGTTCTATATATTCTTTACCATCAATATCTGTTACATTTACATTAATTTCTTCCACTAGAAACACCTCTACCTATTTCGTTTAATTCTGCATTTACTACAGCCATTATAAAGTCATTTTGTTCATATTGGCTATTTAGAAATTCAGAAAAATCAGAACTTCCATCTTTGTTAACATGGCTTAAATATTCTTCTAAATCTTTAGCGTCGTTTAATCCAAGACACTTAATTAGATAGTCTGCGTTTGTAGTAACTCCATCAAATAAAACACTTCTATTACTTCCCATGCCTTCTAGAGTTGCGCATATAGCGTATTCTTGTAATTCAGGTGGTAACTCATTAATTTTGTCTGCTATTTTTTGGTGCAAATACATGTAGCCTGTGTTATCTTGTGTTCTTTTGGTGCACTGGCTTAATATGCTAACTTCTGGTGTGTCATATTTTTCGTTAAAATCTTCATCTTTTACAAAGACTAAAGAGCCAATCTTCTTACTAATTTCGTCCATGACTTTTTGTTTGTCATAGTTTTCTTTGTTTTCAGTTATTTCATTTGCAATTTCATTAGCTTTGTCTACTACACCTTTTGTGATAGTTACTCCACCAACAAGTACTAAAGCTGCAAGAACAGCAGAAACTATTTTTGATTTCATTTCTTCTTTACGTCTTTTTTCGCTTTTTACATTTCTTTCTCTTCTTTTTCTGTCAACTGAAGCATTACAAGCATTTATTATTGCATCTTCATAAGGTGCCATGTCTCTATTTTTAAATATGCTTTCTATGCTTGCAAATTCTTCATTACTTATTTTATCTTTCATATTTCCTACCCTCTATAGAAAGTGTATAATAAAAAAGTAAAATAGTCAAACAAAATATTAGATTTTTACACAAATTTTACACTTGTTTTTTCTAATAATTTATGATATGATATTTATGCATTTTGAAAAAACAAGTGCAGGCGTAGTACAACGGCTAGTACGCGGCCTTGCCAAGGCTGAGACGTGGGTTCGATTCCCATCGCTTGCTCCAAATAATGTTAATAAGTCCTTGTAACAAGGGCTTTTTTATATTTTATACTCTGGAAAGTACACTGAAATATATTTATCTAAATTCTTGCATTTATAATATGAATAATAAATATATTAATTTAAGATTAAGAAGTAAACAATATAATTAATACTATTTCTGTAAAAAAATGAATAAGGATGTTGATTTAAATCAGTGCAAATCATATTTTATAAAGAATACAAGAAAAGTGCTTCAAATGGGCTTAAAAAGTCTTTAAAACAAGTGAGTAAAAGCGTGTTAAATTAGAAGAAATAGATTTAGTCTATTACTGAAAACTTAAATAAGTGTTACTTGAGTTACACGAGGTTTTATGTAAAAAAACCTATGATTACGGCTTAGTGTGATCAGTATGCTACTTTTTAATATTTAAATCCTCTTGCAAAATAATCCTTTTTTATCTTCTTCTACTTTCTTATTATTTTTTTCAATAACATTTTCAATGACTTCTATCAACAGTTCAAACATTTTTTCAACATATTCATTATTTAAGTAATATTTTAAATCAGGGTCTTTCTCTATTTCCAATTTCAATTCTCTTATTACTTCATTTTTATCCATTCCATAAGTATTAATTTTCTTCCCTTCTTTGTTTCTCATATTTTAAATTGACTTCTAAAATTAATAATTCTATTGTCTCATTTTGCATTTTTGCCCAATTATAATACGCATTTCTAATGTTTTCTATTTTTTCAATGTTTTTGCATTTATCTAATACTATACTCGCAGCAATATTATATTTTTCATTTAGAGTTTCATCTTGGCTTTCGTATCACAATATTCCTTCAATCTACTTCCATTAAGTGTATCTTCTAATATTTCATCAGATAGACAACTTCTAAATTTGCAATTGTATTTTCTTTACCTAGTTCGCTTCGTAAAGTTTTATTAATTATATTTTGAATAATATCATTTGCACTATTTCTTATCAAAAAATAGTCTTCAATAGATTTAATATACTTTTGATTTTGTGTCTTTAAAATTTTAGGAGAATCTAAAATTCTACTATCATTACATACCCTGCCTCATGCAATAATTTGTGGATGTCTTCTTATTGTTTGCTGATCTTTCTTATAACTAATATATGTAGGATAACGATTTTCTTCTTCAATTATTTTTTTCGTATCTAATAATTTATCATATAAAGGTTTATATATTATATTTTTTCTTTATTTCTGATTCACTAACTATTTGTTTATTATTTTACATATATAGATCCAATTAAAGAGAAAACTCCACCAACAACCGTTCCCAATAAGGTCCCCCAGCACTCCAATTTTTGTTGGATCATCTGGATTGATATTTTGGTATTTTTATCTAAACTAGCAATGGTGATATAAATAGAATTACATAAAATATTCTCTTATATTCCAATAAAAATAATTTAATTTTCATTTTTAACATACAAACACTTCCTAATCAATATACTTTTATTAAGAAACTGGAATTTTTTCGAGACATAACAATAGTTTTAATGTTAGAATATTATTAGAAATTGGTTGTTTGCTAGTTTTACTTTAGGAGTTTCAGATAATCTTTATTATCGTTTCATTGGCGAATCCGTTCAAACTATTTAGTTGAACTTAATATGTGATATCAATCGAGAGTTTGATTTTTTTGTCTTACGAAGAAATTATCCTAGAAAAATGATGTATTAATATTATTAAACAAAATACATTGATAAATTTAATCTATATTTTTTCAAAAGGTTTAATTGTTATAAATTTGAAGCAGATAGTCCTGGTATACAATTTATTGTCCTTATCATCATATTGTGATTATTTCTTATATTAGACTCTGCTACTTTAGTATGTAATTCACTTATTTTTTCTAAATCACTTTCCTTATTATAAAAAACTAATAAAATAGCATCTTTGCAACTTTCTTGTTTCATATATTGATGTAATTGTTTATGATCTTCTATACATGTCATTAAGTCTGGATGTGTAGAAGTTTTAATTTCAATTAAAACTTTTTCTCTACCTCTTGATAATTTAAAATCAACAGGGCCTCTACCTTTGTTCGTCTCAGGAGAAATATCTAGATTGAATCCTAAACTTTCAGATTGTCTTTCCATAATTAAATGTGAAAACTTTGAAATAATTGGTTCTGCTCTAAACTTAATACTTGCATCATTTAATAGTAAAGTCCATCCCCTTTCATCTTGTACAGCATGTTCTATATCCCTTATTAAATCATCAGCCATTTCTAGCACAGGAATTTCACTATTTTTATTTGTTATTTTTATATTTTTAACAAAATCATAAACTTTATTAATTATATCTTTATCTTTTTGTAAATCATATGGCTCAGCTGGTTCATTACCAAATCTTTTAAAAAGGTCGGTATCATTATTTTCTATAATTTTTTCTATAATTTCCTTTTTGTTGGATTCTAATTCTTTTTTTATATTATATTCAAATGTAGCTTTTACGTAGTCTGTTTCGTTATTCCACAACCAAGTAATAAAGTTTTCAGAATTATAATGTAATTTTCCAACTAAGATAGAATGTGGAACTAATAATACAGGAATTTTTTTGTTCTCACTGTTAATTATATAAGGCATTTCAACTATCTCAGTTATCCAACTCATTTCATCAAAATTAAAATGAGTTAATATATTAAATTTATCTAAAGGAAATCCCTCTTTTTCAGCGATACTACAACTATAAGTAATAAAATAGCGTTTAGTTATAGATAGTATCATATCAGTTATTCTATCAAGATCAACATTTTCTTCAAATAAAGTAATCTCTTCCAATTCATCATAATCAAATATTTTTGAATCTATATATTTAGAAAAGTTTTCAAAAAATTTTAAAGCAGTTAGCCCAGAAAATCCGCTACCTTTATTGCTATCATAGGAGTATCCTAATTGCGCTTCTTCTACTTCTCTAAAATTCAACATATTTTCTACTAATGTTTTTGGTATTGATTTTGTTTTTAATGTAACACAAGCATTTTTAAAGAATTCAATTAATTCTTGATAGCAATTTTTTAACTCTTTAATATTGGTTCTTTTTAACAGTAAGGGATCGATAAATAGTTTTGAATCCCATTCTACAACAGGATTAAACCATGTATCTTTAGATAAGTCATATTTATAGTTATTATATTCACTAAATCTCTTTTTCTTCATATATACCTTCTTTCTAAAAGAAAAAAGTATCATTTAAAATACTCAACTATTTTAATTTTATCATACTTTCATTGAAATATAAAGAAATTATAGCTATTTTATTAGTTTTTTGAACTATTTTTTATAATTTCTGTTAAAGTTTTAGTAAATATTGCTATTGGTGATATTTGTATATTAATCGATAATAAGTAAAGAGTTATTGATATCTACGTAATTCACTCCATATGAAGTTTACACCATATATTTGATGTTTTTTATTTGTTTAAATCCTAACCTTAGACTTTGGTCCTGATTAAAATTAATAATATATTTTCTAAGAGAATTCCATCTGATTGTAACTAGATATCTATTTTTTAATTAACTTTAAAAGTCATACATCTTTTAAAAATTATTATAAACTAAAATCTTGTTATGATATCCATAATTCATTTTTTCACCTCCTTTCGAAAAAGAGGATACTCCCTAAGAAGTATCCCCCGAATAGATATATTTTCTCTTGCCTGAAAATATAAATTATCGACTAAATTGTATATTGTGTTAAATTACCAGCAAGAAATCTAACACGATTTAATAGTAACATATTAAATAAACTTAATCAACGGTTTTCACAAAATTATCATTTGTATTTTTTTCGTATTTAGTTTATAATAAATATAGAAAGAAGGTAGAATATGAATATAGAAATTGAACCACTTTTTACTGAGAGGGTTGATTTTGATACTTTTAGTAAAAGTGACTTAAGAGCAGTAAAGATAGTTAATTGTGAAGAAGTTCCAAAGAGTAGCAAGTTATTAAAGTTTACACTTGATGATGGGACTAATGACGAAAGAATTATATTAAGTGGAATTAAGGAGTTTTATAGACCAGAAGAGTTAATTGGTAAGAATGTAATTGCTATTTTAAATTTACCACCAAGAAATATGATGGGGATGGAATCTAATGGTATGCTTTTGTCTTTTGAGTGCAAGGTTGATGGAAAGGAAATAGTTAAACTATCGTTTATAGATGATGGAGTAATTCCAGGAAGTAAATTATATTAAATAGAGCATTTTATGAGTAAAGTATATTTTACAAAAGAGATAAGCAGTAAATTATTAGTTAGAATATTTGAAGTCTGAATTAATATAGGGGCTTGTACAATAAGTTAATGCTACAATTGTTAAATGTAATACAGCTTATATAAGATAAAGACAGGCAAGTTTAGACCATATGAAAGTTATAGAAAGTCATGGTTTTACTAAGATAGCTAATGCTAGTATAATGGATAGTGAAGATGAAATAAAACTGCCAGTTAATAAAGGAAAGCATTTAGAGTATGACCTAGTGGGAAACTGTTTTACTAAATACGACTCGATTATAAATCTAGCACATATAAATGTCATATGATGGGTGGATTTAGAGCTTGGAAGTAATAAGTACGAATTAATTAATATAGACTAAAGCCACAGATTAACTGTGGCTTTTTTATTTGTTTTTACCTATTACACTTATTAGAGTTGTTAACATTTTAACTAAGTAACTTCTAGTAGAAGCTGGAATGTTTTTCATGTTTTTAACTATTTCTGTTATGTCTGTTAAGCTAAAGTTAAAGTCTTCTACTCCGTCTTTTCCCAAAGTTTTTATCAAACTTTCAACTGCATCTTTAACGCTTTCTTTGTCTAAACTACTTAACTCTTCAGTTGTAGACTGGTGTATTTTTTTACTTACTAAACTAAGGTTACCTTTAACGAATTTTGTACCAAATACTTTGAATGAATTTGGATAGTGTTCATTAAAAGCGTATTCAGTGCTTTCACACACATCATATAAGTCATTATATAAAAGCATACCTACTACTGACCCAGTTGGAACAATATTAATTAGTTTTGTCTTTGCATTTTTGTATTTGTCGCTATAAAATACTTCGTTTAATACTCCAGGCCCGTCAAAATTATAGACTTTGTTAATTCTTTTAAATAGGCTTTTACTTGCTTCTATTAAGGACACTAAAGCTAAATTTCCCCCTTTACTGTGTCCACATATATAGATATTTTTGTCTTTGTTATCAATAGTGTTTTTTATGTAATCTAAAGCATAACTTTGAGTTTTAGTTGGATACATATAGGATAATCTTAAGTTTTCATACCAGCCAATACATGAACCATCTGTACCTTTAAAGCTTATAATAGTTGTGTCTTTGTTACTAAATTTAGCTCCACCAAACTGCATTTCTTCATTTTTTATGTTAACAAAATTGCTAACATAGAAGTCCTTAAATCTTTTGGAGCTTTTTAAAATACTTATTATTTCAAATGCAACACGTGCCATGCTGCTAGAAGTTTTAACGTTTTTGAATTTTAAAGCATAGTTAGCAAATTCAGAGAAATTCATTTTTTTATCAAAACTTGATATTGGAAGATAGACCAAGATACTAAATAGTAGATTATCTATTTCATTAATGTTTATTTCATTTAAATTTGTATCTTTATAATATTCTAAATAATCAAAAATTGTATACATACTTATTTCACCTTTCGTCTTTCTAATTATATCATTAAAAAGAGGTTAAATCAATTTATTGTTAACCTCTTCTAAATAGATATCATAATATATTTTTGCAACATTTTTCCAAGAAACGCCTAAGTTCTTTTTAGCGTTTATTGATACTTTGTTAAGTAGTTTTTTATCATTTATTATTTCTATAATTCTATTTTTATATTTTACTGTATCTAGTTTGCTAAGGTAACCATCAACGTTATCCTTTATAGTAGAACCAACCATGCTATCTTTTATGAAAAGTCCTGGTGTCATGTTAACTGCAGCTTCTATTCTAACTAAACTAGATGTATCAAATAAAGATGGGAATAAAAGCAAATCACTTCTTCTATATATGAATGATAAAAGTTCTCTATCAGTAATTTTTCCAGTTAGTATAATGTAGTCTTCTAATTGGTACTCAATAACTTTGTTTTTTAATTTTTCAAAGTCTGGACCTTCTCCTACGTAAATCATTTTGAATTTATAATTTTCTTCTTTTAGAAGTTTTAAAGCATCTAGTATGAAGAAAATATTTTTTATATCAATAATTCTACCAACAAACAAGAAAACAGCCTCTTCATTAGATAAGTTAAACATTTCATTTATCATATTTCTTTTTCTACCTTTAAAGATAGCGGGCTTTAAGTCTGTCCCGTTATAAACTACTTTTAGTTTCCCTTTGTATCCATAACTCTTAACTTCGCTAACTAATGGGTCATTTACAACTGTACATAGGGTACTTTTGTTTAAAGAAGTAATTAAAACTTTAGTCGCGAATTGTGATACAACTTCACTTTTGGCAAATCTTTTGAATTCAAAATCGAATCTGGTGTGCACGGTTGAAATACATGGAATATCTAGTTTCTTCGCAAGTTTCATTCCAATTTTACCTAAAATAAATGGTGAATGAATGTGTATTATGTCAAACTTTTCATTAACAAGTTCTATTTTATTACAAAACATATTAACAACTTTATAAGAAGTAAGTGGAACTTTAATGCTTTTTAATCTAATTACTTTATAGGGAAGTGAAGAATCATTACACCCATCAATGTATGGACAGACTACTACTACATCGTTATATTTTGACAAACACCTTGCTAAGTTATCAACCACAAGTGTTACTCCGTCTATATTTGGATAATAATTATCAATAAAAAGTCCAATTTTTAGTTTTCGTTTTTCCACCATTAACACCTCATTATAAATATACTACATTTTTTAATTATTTACTATAAACTTTATGTAGAAATTTGTAAAATTTCTTTTGCATTTACATTTTATCTGGTAGTTTTAACTGATGCCTTCTAATGTTAAGGTTGTCGTTAATGCCATGAGCTAGTAACACATCGGGTTTATTTTTTCCATGAAAGTCACTTCCACCAGTCATGAATAAGCCATTTTCTAAGCAGATACCTTTATAAAACATCATTTCTTCTTTTGTGTGACTAGAATGATATACTTCAATGCCGTTTAGTCCACATTTAATTAAGTCTTTTAATAAAATTAAAAACTCTTTTTGGCTAAGTTCTAGGCTTTTTGGATGGGCAAGTACGCTTATTCCACTAGAGTTGTTGATTAAGTTTATTGCTTCTTCATAGTTTATACCTTTTCTATATTTTCTAGTATTTTCGTAGGCACTTATTAGGTATTTGTTAAACGCATCTTTTATGTCAAGGGCATAAGATTCTTCCACACACATTTTTGCAATGTCTACTCTGTTAATTGTGTGGCCTTCAGTGTAAACGCTTTTTATTAAATCAGCTAACTTTTTATTACTGAATACTAGATTGTACTCTCTTTTGACTTCTTCATAAATTGTTAAAAATGAATTGATTTTGTTTTCTTTAATCCATGCTAGCTTGTCATTTAATAGTTTATTTTCTATGTCAATTCCGTAACCAAGTATATGCATTCTACCGTGGTTCACTTTTATAGAAAACTCTATTCCGTCAACAAATTTTATGTCTTTATCGTTATGTAAAACACTTTTGTACTTTCTAATTCCTTCAACTGTATCATGATCTGTTATGGATAAAAGGCCAACATTTTCTTTTTTGGCTAAGTCTAATACTTCAATAGGACTAAGCATTCCATCACTATAAGACGTATGGGTATGTAAGTCTACTAATTTAGTTAGCTTATCATATTTTTCTAGCACTTCACTAGTTTTACTTTCGTCATAATTAAATCTACTCATTAACTTTGCAATTTCTACACTATCATTAGATTTATACATATAATCACTTCCTCTAGTTACATTATATAATAAAAATGAATACAAGAAAAGAAGTAATTATTTATGGGTGTTATTACTTTAAGTTATAGTTAAGTTGTATTAAAAGTTATTCTTTAGTATAATAAAAAATATAAAAATGGAACTAAATAGTAATAATTTACGACTGTATAAGTGAAGGTGATAAAATGACTAGTCAAGCCTTAAGAGAATTTGATAGTATTTATAATGAGACTTTTAATGAGATTAAAAGGTATGTTATATTGAAATGTAGGAATATTGCTGATGTGGAAGATATTTTACAAAATATATATACTGATGCGTATAAGAAGTTAAAAAAGAATGTGAGTGTTGATAAATCTTATATATTTGGAATAGCTAATCATAAGATTAATGACTATTATAGATTTAGGTTTAAAGATAAGATAGTTGATTATTTTAAGAATGAAGAAGACTCGGGTATAGAGAATATACGTGATGAGTTTAACTTAGAAGAGACAGTTTCTAATAGATATGATACTGATAAGGTGTGGAATTATTTAAAAAAGAAGAAGAGTGTTATATCAAAGATATTCTATTTATATTATCATGAAGAGTTAACACTTAAAGAGATAAGTGAGTTTTTAAATATCACGGAAAGCAATGTGAAACACTATCTTTATAGGACATTAAAGGAACTTAATAAATACTTAAAGGAGGAATGATTTATGAATTTGAAGAGTATGTTTACGGGGAAGATAAGCAAAGATAGGATATACGATAATATTGTTAGAAAGAATGTTAATTATTTGTTTTTGGTGCCATCTACGCTGGTTGTTATTTTATCAGTGGTGTTAGTTCTTAACAAGAATACTAGTGAGGTAGTGTATAAGTATGAAAATGATATTATAGTTATCAATGAATTAAGTGAGAAAGCAAAGTTAAACTATGTTGCTAAAGATATATATATTAATAGAAACGAAATAGAAAACTTAAATAACATTTTGGCTCCGATACCTAAGGGGTACAATTTAGAACATAATTATGAATGGTTAACTTATGATAATAAAGAAAAAGAAGCTAATCAAGTGATATTTAAGAATGGAGAAAAAATAATAGATATATTTTATTCAAAGCATAAATTTAAAAATGGTAGACCTAAATGTATATATGTACCTACTAGTGAACTTAAGTCATCTACTATACATAATCATGATGTTAAGATTGTAAAAGATTATAGTGATAACTATAGTTATGCCACTAGTGCAAGATTTAATTATAACGACTTATTTTATGATATTGAGTTTGTTAATCTGGATGTCGAAGAAATAGTAAGTTACTTAAAAACAATATTAAAGTAATAAAAAAGAGTATTTTTAGTTAAAGGAAAACTTTAATTTAAAAATATTCTTTTAATTTACTATCACCAGTTTTATAGTCTATTTCTATTCCGTCTTGTATGTTTTTAACAAATATATTGAACTTTATGCCTTTTCCGTTATCTTGGATAGAGTACGCTTCTATTTGGACGCCACTTGCAAGTAGGTTGTTACCTTCATATTTAGGTGTTACTCTATAAAGAACATTATTTTTTGTTTTTTTGATATAGTTTGCTACCATACTCTCCCAGTCTAGCATTCCTACTGTATTCATTTGTCTAGTGCAAGTTATTAAGTTTAGTTCATTTTTATTTTCCCCGGTTAGTTGGTAACCAATTAAGTGACAACGATTATATAAGTATTTTCCTGGTACTATGTCATATTTTATAGTGTGCCAGCCAGTTGGTTTAATCATGCCAATACTTTCTCTTTCAGTTGTAGGCATTAAGTCAACACTTATATTTGCATAGGCAACACCTGCACGGCCTAGAGAATCAAGTTTACTATACTTTTCAAATGTGTCTGTAGTCTTATCTTCATCGTTAAAGTCCGGCTCGTTATTGTTTATAATTATGTAACTACCCTTATCTTCCCCTACTTCGGTTACTTCAGTTGAGTAGCTGTCTGGGAAGAGCTTTTTTAATAAATTAGTGGTATCTTCGTTGTAATAAAAATATAAAAATGTAGTTACTATAATAATTATTAATAATCTTTTTAATTTTTTCAATTTACTTCACCTACTATCTATGTTAATTGTAGCATGTGAAAACATAGATGTCAATTTTATAAAAAGTGTTTTTCTGTAAAGTTAGAGTTAATGATTTCAGTTTATTAATAAAACTAATCTTTTTTATGTTAAACTAACAATAGAAAGTAGGTATAAATATAGGATTAGGTGAAATAATAGGTATAATATCAATTATAATGTTAGTGGCATTGATACCAGGAATATTCTAGAATAGAAGACAAAATTAATCAAGTGAAGGCTGAAGATAGCACAATTGAAGAAAATCTTTATTACATAAGGTTAGAAATTGGAAAGATAACAAAAATTTTTTATATATTTTTATTAACGATTGTAATTCCGTTGGTAATTAGAGTTGTACTACTTGCCATTGCTTTAGGTGAGTTAAACCAGATAATTGATAAATTGAAAATCGCCATTTAAAATATACTAAAATAATCTTTTATTTTAAGGTACCAGTCTTATTAATGGTACCTTATTTAATTATTGTATTTTTTCATATGCTTTAATAGTTTTTGTAATTTCATAAAGTCCTATATTATAACCTTCAGTAAAATCGATATATTTTTTTGTTTGTAATATTTTGGGTATCTCACATTCTTCGAGTTTAACTGGAATAACTTTTACCTTTCCTGAATTAATCTCGTCCCATAATACTGTTTCCCATTCCTTTGTAACCCAATTAGAATTCACAGAATTTTTTGATAAAAATAATAGTACATATTTACATTCTTCTAAACCTTTGTTAATTTTTGACATTATTGATTCTCCTGGTAAAATATCATACGCATCTAGCCAAGTTGTAACTCCACGTTCTTGTAAATCCAAAGCAATGGAAGTCACAATATTTTTATCAATTGAAGAATGTGATAGAAATACCTTTTTATTTTCTAACTTGTTTGAATTAATATAATTTAAAGTTCTTAAGTTAATTTCAGATTCAATCAAATTTTTCTCTTCTAATAATTCTAATCTTTTTGAAATAGAAATCTTACTACATAATTTGTGTTGAAGAAACATTTGTCTCTTTTTCAAATCTTCAATCGTGAAATCGTTTGTAATATATTCATGTTTGATATAGTGATATACCGAATTATCAAACATTTCTCCGAAATAAACTACAGATTTACTAACATTATCAAAATCAACGTCATCATCGTCGTAATATCCAAATTTACCTTTGAATTTACCTCCTATTATTTTTACAATACCATAATTGCCCATATAAGAATATTTATCTTTCATTTTTAGACTCCTTTTCATATTAATATTTAATCTATTTTAATCTTATAAAATTTTCCACTTGTATAATGATTTAGTATTTTTAATATTTTGTTACCTAGCACTCTGGTTTCAAAATAAAATATAACTGCATCCTCGTAATCAAAGGTATAATCACACTCCGGATCTGTATCATGCTTAGCATAATTTAATATTTTTTTCCAAATATTTAATCTTTTATAAAAATCTTCGTCAATAATTTTTCTGTTGTGTAATTCTTCAACGTTTTTTCCTAATTCCTTTTTGTTAGCTGAATATTTTAAAAAAATATTTTTTGATAAAAGGAGTTTAACTAAAGTTTCTAAACTAAGTGCTGCATCAATTATGATAAATCTTGGTCTAGCATGAAGAAACATACCATTTCTGGAATATTGTAAGCTTCTAAATACATTTCTGTAGTCTCCATAAGTTTTAAAGGGATTAATTATTACATTTAGTGGTGCAGCATAGCCACCCAATCCTCCAAGTTTCTGATCGTATTCCCAGATTATTTTATGCTTTTCAATATCTTTAATATTATTATCAATTATTTCGGCAAACTTTAAAAATAACATTTTTTCTTCTTTCATATAATAATTATCTACAATATTTTTGGTTTCTTTTCTCAAAACTAATCACTCCTTAAATTTTATTTGTACGATATTATACCTTAGAAATTAAAGATTTACAAGATATAAGATTGTATTATTCTAAATATCTAATTTAAAATTTGGGTACATTCTACTCTTTTATGTAATTGTCATTCTATTCTGTTTTAATATATGTTGGAGTAATAGTATAAAGCATTTAAGATTTGAAAAAATTATTTTTAAACAATATAAGGTTAAATATACTTTTTTAGAATCAACGTGTAATTGTTCTGAAGCAACAAATTAAGCCGAATATAATAAATATGATGGCATTTGTGATAAATTGGACTGTTTGTGAAAAATGTAACATCTATTGAAGATAGAAATATTATAAGTAGATTTATAAATAAGCATACTGATTTGATAGCTATTTTTATTATAAAGCACAGAATTATGTTAAACCATTTATATAAAAGCAGAATTTTGTCCACATTAGTTTCCGTTATTTTTATTATTTATATATTTAACAAAATCTATGATTAGTCTTTTGATACTGATAACATACTATCAATTTTTTCTAAAAGTATTTTAAATGGATATTTTACCATAGGATCTTTTATATTCATATTCTTTAATTGTTTATTCAGTTCTTTTTTAAATCTTTTTAAACAATCTAATTCAGCAGTATTAGAATCTTTTAATTTTACAACCCCATATATATGGTCTAGTGTATACTTAAAATAATATACATTTTTAATGTTTAAATTAAGTAATTTTTCTATTATTTTCTTATAACCTATTAACGAAAAAAAATTATTTTCTGTTAGTATTTGTGATTTTGATTTTTCAACATATTTATGTAATTCGACTGCCCAATCGTCTTTTTCAAAAATCTTGTCAAAAATGTTATTGTTTTTAATTTTTAAATTATTTTTAGTATTATTATTAATCTGTTGAATATGGTTTGAATAAATATGTGATGCTAAATCATTTGGAAATAATTCATAATCATCAATTTCAATATTATCTTCCAATGAAACTTTTAATCTTATTATTTCAATTATTCGATTTATAATTGGGTCATTATAATCCATAGCCTCTAAAGATGATATTTTTTTTATTATTAGTCTATATAGTGATGGATTATACTTGTTAGAATCAATATTGTTATATATATCACATAAAATTTTATTAATCTCATCAGATGAATAATACCAATATTCATTTAAAAGATTAAATGGATCATCTTCTGATAATTTATCACAATTTGAATTAGCGAATAACTTTAAGGTTTCTTCTATATTACTTTTTTCTATGTAATTATATATTAGATATTCATTAACAAAATCAAAACTTAAAAACATATCTGATTGAAATACTGAAGTTTTATTCTCATCATATGATACATAATCAAATCTCTTACCACTTGGCAGGCATCGTAATTCATATCCTTTTTTCATACAAATGCATCCATTTATAATGCTTTTACATATATTACTATAAATGAATTGTTCTGATATCCTGCATTCTTT
>OLSB01000425.1_pt1 | contig 48832 bp, 42 predicted proteins | sample 1672071 | NCBI WGS metagenome assembly OLSB01 (sample SAMEA3136642, study PRJEB25190) | human gut metagenome | biome: human gut; feature: human-associated habitat; material: faeces | place: Austria | collected 2013 | reverse complement strand
TAAACCCGAATTACCCCATAGAAAAAAATATAATAGAAAAACTTGAAAACCTTCAGAGCGAGATAAGCCTTGAAGATATGAATGATGCCGAGGATACCGGAAACAGACTTGTCTTCATGGAACACTTTTACCTGAAGGACTGTGATGATTTCAATGATTGGATTACTCTTGAAAGAAACAACAGAGAGAGAAGGCTCATTGCAGCTCTTGCCAGAGTGGAGGATTATCTGGAAGAAAACAGAGACTTCAAGACTGCACTAAATGTCCTTGAAAAAATGATGTTCCTGTCACCCTTCGAAGATGATTTTCATATTAAGGCAATGAAAATATATGCCGAACTGGGAAATTACGGAGAGGCTGCAAGAGAATACAAAAATTACAGTGAATGGCTCAAAAAAGAACTTGGTGTTGCGCCATCAAAGAATATGAGAGATACCTATCTGTCTATAGCAAGGAATGCAAGGATGGATACGGATGGAATATTACATGTAAAAGATAAAGTCTATGACAGCGATTTCGCTGCTGCGGCCGAGATGCTGCGAAGCCTTTTTCCTGATTTTCAGGGCAGCATACCGGTTAAAATAGATAATTGGAAAGGGCTGGATCAGAAGTCACAAGAACTTTTTGAGGCTCTGGCCAAGGAAAAAATAGTTACTATAGGGAGGTAAGAAATGAAAGTATCAGCAGACAAAATCTTTATTAACGCCAAAGCGTATACACTTGAAGCTGAAGGCGTTTGCAAAGAAGCAATTGTCATCAAGGATGGAAAGTTTGCGTATGTGGGAACAAATGAAGAAGCACTTGCAAACTACGACGCAAAAGAGATTATTGACCTTGAAGGAAAGACAGTTCTTCCGGGTATGGGAGACTCCCACATGCATTTCTTCGCATTTTGCCAGACTTTCACAACTGTTGATTTAGGCGGAGCAAAGAGCAAGAAGGAAGTTATAGAAAGACTTGCAAAGAAAGCAGCAGAAACACCGGAAGGTGAATGGATCAAGGGCTCCAATTTTGACCAGTCAAAATGGGAAGATTCCGAGGACCAGCTGCCGACAAAGGAAGATCTGGACAAAGCCAGCACAAAGCATCCTATCGTAATCAAGAGAGTGTGCCTGCATACTGCAGTAGCCAACAGTCTGGCTCTGGAAAAAGCAGGAATCGGCAAGGGATATGACTTCGGGCCGGGAGGTACTGTAGTTCTTGACGAAGACGGAATGCCTAACGGAATTTTCAGAGAACAGGCATCAAAGATTTACGATGAACTGATTCCTGACCCGTTCCTCATTCCTGAAAATAAAAAGAAATACATGAAACAGGGATTTGACCTGGCAGCACAGTACGGCTTGACAATGATCCACACTTATGCTGCTGAAATCTGGAAATATTCAGAAGATATAAATGATTACATAGAACTTAACAGAAAGGGCGAACTCCCTGTAAGAATGACAGTATGCCTCGATTACTTCTATAACAAGCCTTTTGTTACAAAGGAAGAAAGAGAAGACCCTTACAGAGCTGCTCAGTTCGGTACTTTCAAAATTTTCTGTGACGGTTCACTGGGCTCAAGATCCGCAAAACTTTTTGAACCTTATAATGACGATCCGACAACAGACGGTATACTGGTAATCAGCCAGGAAGACCTTAACGAAAGAGTACTTAAAGGCTACGAGATGGGTCTTCAGCCGGCTATTCACTGCATAGGTGACAAGGGTCTTGACTGTGTAGTTACAGCCATTGAATATGCGCTGGAAAAGAGCCGTGAACATGGAATGACTGAGAGAGAGCAGAAAGACAGACTGCCTTTCAGAATAATACATGCTCAGATGGCAAATCCGGATCTTATCGAAAGAATGACGAAGCTTCCTCTGGTTCTTGATATTCAGCCTGCGTTCTTCCTGACAGACCTTCACTGGATCAAAGACAGAGTCGGTGAAAAGAGAGCTGCAATGAGCTACACCTGGAAGACTTACCAGGATGCAGGGCTGATGCTGACAGGAGGATCAGACTGCCCTGTAGAAATCTTCTCACCATGGAATGGTATCTTCTCGCTGGTAACCAGAAAAGACCTGGATTGCTGGCCGGAAGGCGGAGTTCAGCCTGAAGAAAAACTTTCCGTATACGATGCTGTATGTATGTTCTCAAAGAACATCCCTTATGCTAACGGAGAGCAGGATCTGATGGGAACGATAGAGGCAGGAAAGTTTGCTGACATGGTAGTAATTGACAGAGATATATTTGAAATTCCTGAAGATGAAATTAAGGATATTCAGGCACTGAATACCTATATGGCAGGAAGAGAAACTTACAGAAGAGCATAACAGAATTATCATGTGTGCGGCTGCCGTGCAGAACGCGGCAGCCGCAGGACATAGTTCGTATGCTCTTATTTTTTAGAAAAGAACGGAATTGACGCCGGAGCACAGTAAATGGAAATAAAGGATATTGAAAAGTACAGCGGAATATATGACAAGGTGGATGCCTTCATAATAGTAAACGAAGATAATATAATTCAATATTCTGCCATGATAAATGACGACGGAACATGCCTCAAAACAAAAGATGTTATAGGCAGAGATCTGTTTGAAATGTACCCAAATCTCACAGAAGAGAACAGCACTCATCGCAGAGTAATGAAGAGCGGAAAACCGCTGATAAATGAAAATCAGCTTATTGTTGAAAAAAGCGGTAAGGCTTATGTCATACAGACCAGCACTTTTCCCATAGTCCACGATGGAAAGACCATTGCAACTTTTGACGTGTCTTCTAACCTGACCATTAAGAAAGCCAAAAATGACAAGGGTGACGGAAAAAGCAGACTGTGTACAGTTGAAGGCATAATTACCCGTAATCCGGATATGATTTCTCTCAAGGAAAAATTGCTGAAGGTGGCCAGAAGCGACTCTCCAGTAATGGTGACGGGAGAATCCGGAACAGGCAAGGAGCTTTTTGTAGAGGCAATTCACAGTGCCAGCAGACGCAGCAGCAGGCCGTTTATTTCACTTAACTGTGCTGCAATACCTGATTCACTGATGGAAAGCATACTGTTTGGAACCGTAAAGGGGAGTTTTACAGGTGCCGAAAACAGAAAAGGTATTTTCGAACTTGCTGATGGGGGGACTCTGTTCCTGGATGAAATAAATTCCATGAATATAGAACTTCAGGCAAAGCTTCTGAAAGCTGTTGAAGAGCAGAAGTACATGAAGGTAGGCGGGGAAAAATATCTGGATGTGGATGTTAGAATAATATCTGCCATGAATACGGATCCACGGGCTGCCATACATAGCAAGAAACTGAGAGAAGATCTGTTTTACAGACTGAGTGTTGTTATGCTGAGAGTGCCGCCTTTAAGAAAGCGCAGGGATGATGTACAGCTTCTGACCGATTATTTCATTAGGCATTTCAATGAGGAAATGAATCGCAATATAAAGGGTGTTGACAGAGCAGTAAAGATTTTCTTTGATGACTACTCATGGCCGGGAAATGTGCGTGAATTGCGAAATGCCATTGAGTCAGCATTTAACATGGCCGACGGAAGCCTGATAAAAAAAGCTGATCTTCCTGAATATCTCAACTTCTACAACTACGAAATGTCTATGCGAGCCAAATCATTTCTTGGGCAGGGACTGGCAGAAGTCGTGGGAGAGTTTGAAAAAGATATTATTGAAGAAACTCTCAAAAGTACAGACAGCTTGTCAGCAGCGGCATCTATGCTGAAGATAACCAGACAGGCACTTAAATACAAGATAGAAAAGTATGACATAAATTATAAATATCTTCTCAGGATGTGATGCAAAATTTTTTACATCACGTAGTGTAAAAAATTCTACACCCACTGGGGTAAAATTTTTTGCATGCAGGGAAAAGAATAATATGGACAGACGGTTGATTTCAACGAAATACCCGTCAGCAGGTCATTGGCATGTATTTTGCGTGATAAATTAATGATTTTATTAAAAAACAAAATAACTTTAAGAGGAGACAAAGGACATGAAATTAAATTCTTTTGACGAAGTGAAACGTCTTACTCAGGAAATGGTTGCTATTCCAAGCATCAACAAAGAGCCGGGCGGAGAAACAGCTGTTGCTCGCTACATCTACGATTATTACATGGGTCTTGACTATTTCAAAGAACATCCCGACAGAGTAAAATGCTTCCAGACAAAGAACGACTTTGTGGAGAGACATTCAACTTACGCTTATGTTAAGGGAACCAAAGGCAATTCCAACAGAACAGTCATTGTTATGGGACATCTTGACACAGTAGGAGTTGATGATTTCGGAACAATCAGAGAGTATGCATTTAAATGCGAAGAACTTCCGGAAAAGCTGAAAGAAACTTTCAAACTCTCAGATGAAGTTCTGGCTGATATGGAATCCGGTGAGTACATGTTTGGAAGGGGAGCCCTGGATATGAAATCTGGAGTTGCAGGACATATGTACCTTATAAAATATTTTTCAGAGCATACTGATGAACTGGACGGAAACATCATTGCTATTGCTGAATGTGATGAGGAAGATAACTCTAAGGGAATAATAACCGCCCTTGATGAACTTGTTGAACTCAAAAAGAAAGAAGGATTTGAATATATCGCATGTATAAATGCCGATTACTCGACAAATTACAGCCCCGGAGATGAAAATCGTTACATATATTACGGAAGCATCGGAAAACTGCTCCCTTGCTTCGTGGCCTTCGGAAAGGAGGCCCATGTAGGCCAGGCTTTCAGCGCAATGGATCCAAACCTTCTTATCGCTGAAATAACACGCAAGATGTCGCTTAATACTGACCTTTGTGACATTGCTCAGGGCGAAGTTGCCATACCGCCGGTTTCTCTTAAACAGATGGATACCAAGGGACCGTACACAGTTCAGACTGCACTGACTGCATTCAGCTATTACAACTTCTTTACTCATGGCTGGGATCCGGCACAGGTTCTTGCAAAGAGCAGAGAAATTGCAGTGGAAGCTTTCGATGACGTTGTAAAATACCTCAATGAGCAATACAAAAAGTTCTGCCAGCTGAGCAATGTGCCGTATGTGGAGCTGCCTTGGAAAACCAGAGTATACACCTGGAAGGAATTCAACGATTACCTTACGAAACTTCACGGAGAGCCATACGTAAAAGCGATAAGAGAATTTACTGAGAACCTTCATAAAGAAGATCCTGAACTGGACCTGAGACTTTTCGGACTGCGTGTTGCAGAAGAAGCATGGAAATGGTGCGAAGACAAATCACCTGCAATCATCCTTTTCTTCGGCTCTGTATTCAGCGCAAGAATTGAAATGACAGGAAAGACAGAAAAAGAGGCGGCTCTGCTTGATTCCGTAGAGGCGGCGGTTGAGAAGATCAGACCTGAAGCCAAGAGACAGATTAAAACAAGAATGTTCTATCCTTATATATCTGACTCCAGTTTCATGGCGGTTTGTGATGACACTCTGGCAGTTCAGGCGCTGAGAGATAACATGCCTCAGTATGGCGTGAAGTATACTCATGACGTGGAAAAAATCATGGAAATCAATGTGCCTGTAGTAAACATAGGCACTTTCGGAAGAGACGGACACATGCTGACAGAGCGTGTTGATATGCAGCAGACTTTCCAGAATGTTCCCAACATAACCTACGAGACAATTCTCGGTCTTATCGGTTGATGGCTTACAGACAAAAATAAAATGACGAGATGAAAACAACTCCGGGACAATTTTGAGCATTGCTCCGGAGTTTTGTTGTTGTAAAAAAATTTTATAAAAAAATTAACAAATAATTAACACATGTTCATCACTGACAAATTTTTAAAACAAACTTTAAACCAATGAGTAGTAAAATAAGGTATGCACATATTAAATTATTAAGAAAGGAATCATACTATGTTTATTTTAAACGCAATTGCCGCATTTGGTAACTGGTTCTGGGGATTACCAATCCTCTTCCTGATAGTAGGCGGCGGTATCTACATCACATTCCGTTTAGGATTTGTACAGTTCAGACATTTTGGTTATATCTGTTCACAGACTTTCGGTAAGATGTTCGCTAAGACAGGCGACGGCGAAATCTCATCCTTCAGCGTAGCATGTACAGCTCTGGCATCCTCCATCGGTGCTTCCAACATCGTAGGTGTACCTGTAGCTATCGCAATGGGTGGTCCCGGAGCAATCTTCTGGGTATGGTTAATCGCTCTTATCGGATGCGCAACCAAGTACACAGAAGTAGCACTGGGTGTTAAGTACAGAGAAAAGAATGAAGACGGCGAATGGGTCGGCGGACCTTTCTACTATCTGAGAGGCCTCGGCGGCGGAATCGGTAAGTTCCTGGGCGGATTCTATGCAATCGGTCTGATGATCGAACTTATCCCTTCACTGGCATCACAGGGATTATCAGCAACTTCACAGTTTGCAATCTTTGGCGTTAACCAGGTTATCGTAGGCGTAATTATCGGCGTTCTCATCGTACTGGTAGTAGCAGGCGGACTTAAGAGAATCGGTAAGGTAATGGATATCATGGTACCTGTAATGGCAGTAGTTTACATGGTAGGTGCTTTCATCGTTATCTTTGCTAACATCGGAAACCTGATCCCTGCAATCGTAAGCATCTTCAAATATGCCTTTGCACCTCATGCTGCAGTAGGCGGCTTCGCAGGTTCAACAATCGCACTTGCTCTTAGATGGGGAGCTGCTCGTGGTGTATACTCCAACGAAGCAGGTTTCGGTACAGCACCTGCTGCACACTCATCAGCAGACGTTGATCACCCTATCAGACAGGCTTGCTGGGGTGTATTCGAAGTAACGGTAGATACACTGATCGTATGTACAGTAACTGCACTGGCAGTACTGGCCTCGGGCGTATGGACATCCGAAAAGTATGAAGCAGGCGCACTTGCTCAGGCTGCATTCAACAACGTATTCGGATCATTCGGAGATTACTTCGTAGCTATCTGCGTATTCCTGTTCGTATTCTCAACACTGATTGCTTGCGTATACTATGGACAGAGACAGGCAGAATTCTTATTCGGCATTAAGTTCGCTAAGATCTGGAGATGGATCTATGTAATATTCATGGTAGTTGCTACTACAGGCATCGACCTGACTATGATGTACATGATCACAGACGGATTCCTGGCAGCAATCATGATCCCTAACATGATCGGATGTATTGCACTGGTAGGACAGGTTGCAGAACTGCAGAAAGAATACTTCAACACTCCTGGAAAATACTATCTGGCAGATGTTGAAGCCAAGAAGGCTAAAAAGGCAGCTAAATAAGCCGTCCCTTTAGGCATTCCTGAACACAAAACTTATATCAATAAATATTAAAGCTAGTTTTAATTCTAATTTGATATGTGTAGTGAAGCTCCATATTCCGTACGGGATATGGAGCTTTTTTCAAAATTACTCAACACCATATAAATAAAACACATTTTAAACACATATAGAATACAATATTACTATGCAAAATTCAATTGGCTTTGCATGCAGACTCCCCGCCGCGCGGCGGTACCGGAGTCTATATTTGATAAGCAGTGTAAAGGAACGATTATGAGTAACGACAAAGGTAGAAACAACAAGAGCAGAACCACAAAACCGTCAAAACCGAAGAGAAAAAAGTATGCCGACGACAGAACTCCTGCAGTAAAAAGAGTGGACAGGATATGCAAGACTCTGGCGGTGATACTTGCTTTGCTCCTTCTGGCTAATGTTCATGTGCTTATGGGCGGCGGCGGTTACGATGACACCAAGATTGTTACAGTCCTGGGATTTGCAGACAGCAAAATAGAAACTGATATAATGGAGCCTGAGATACATGAACGAAGTGCGGTTTTTACTAAAACCCAATCTGAATATAATGTAGGCGATATTGTTCAGTACTTTGATGGTGAATATAACCCGGTAAGGAGAATCACTGAAATCTCTGATGACGGGAAGACATATACTGTACAGGGTGATAATGAAGCTGCAGATAAGGCAGTTAAAATAGATGCAAAGAATGTAAGCGGAAGAGTTTTTTTCAGCAGCAAAGCTCTATATGGATTCCTTAAAGTATATCACAGCGTTGTCGGTGCTGCGGCTACAGTGCTTATTTCATTCCTGCTGCTGATAATGGCTGACCTTTTGATGTACAAAAAGAGAAAAGCAGCCCTGGAGGAAAAGAGAGCGGCTCAGGCGCGTAAGGAAGCTCGTAAACTTAAGGTTAAACAAGGTCTGGAAGATCCTGAGTCCGAAGTTGAGGAAAACCCTGTTGAGAAAAGGCGTGCTGAGAAGGAAGCAAAACTCGAGAAGGAACGGGCTGAGATTGCAGCTGAGATGAAAGAAATCCGCAAAAAGATGAAAGCGGAGGAGGAAGAATTGAAAAAAGGAAAGAGAGGTAAAAAGTAATGCTTAATATTATTATCTACATATGCGCTTACCTTTCAGGTATGTTTTTCGGTGTAATGGTTTTTACTATTATAGAGAATGCGTCTAAAGGATTCAGACAATTCGTAAGAAAAGTGTGCCAGAAAATTCCTTTTATTGTAAGACGAATTATAATGTGGGCAGCAATTATCATATTTGCCATTGCCGGATATCTGTATCTTGGACTGGGTGTGACAAGGGGTGGAATCCTCTGCGGTATGCTCGCCGGAATTTTCATATATTTTAAAGCAGGTGTTACCATGGGTAATAATCCTGATCCATACAATCAGGAAAGAAAGAGAAAGATGAAAAATCTTAAAAACAAGAAAAAATAGATGCCGAGAAAAAACGCCGTTTTCTTCTTAGAAAACGGCGTTTGATGTTTATGCTATAACCAGCTGTATGAAATTCCATAAGAGTTTTAATCCATAAAATATTATTACAGCTCCGCATACCACATTGATTATGTGAAGCGTCTTAGGAGTAAATCTTGCACTGAAGAGAGAAATTATAGTGGAGATTGACAGAAACCAGATGATGGATGCGGAAGCAAATCCTCCTACAAAAAACAGGTCAGTACCTGCAGGAAGTGTGGCTTTAAAAGCGCCCAGCATCATGCTTCCGTCGATGAGAGCCTGCGGGTTAAACCATGTTACAACGCAGGCGGTAGTCACCACTTTAGCTATTGGAATATTTACATCTTTACCTGTGTCCAGAGACTCTTCCTTTGATTTGAGGAGACCTATGCCTATCCATATGACTATGAGGCTGCCTACAAGCAGAACTGCCATTTCGAGCCAGACCGAAGCCTGCATAAGTGCACCTATACCGAAAAAGCATGCGAGTCCCAGAGTTACATCGAAGAAGATAACTATGAGTGCAGTGGCATAAACTCTTTTTCTGGGTTGTGTCAACGCTGTATTTATAACAAATAAATTTTGGAGACCGATGGGCGCCACATAGGCAAGTCCCATAGTAAGTCCTTGAAGGTATATTTCCATTTATTGTCCTCCTGACTAAGTTTGATTTTTAAAAAATATTTACTCTAAAAATATTACCTGCTATAATTATAGTATCGAATTGTGCCGATAACAATAAGGAATAAAAAAATGATAAAGTAAGGAGGAACTTACTGTGACAGACGTCCAATATGACTGCCCGTGTCTCGAAAACTGCCCTCTGAATTACGCCATGTCCATAATAGGCGGCAAGTGGAAGATGCAGATAATATGCACTTTGAATAATAAGGGGAGAATGAGATACAATGAACTCAGAAAAAATCTGGATGGAATATCCAACACTGTACTAGCCAATGCTCTTAAAGAGCTTGAAGAAAAAGGGCTGGTTGAGCGCAGAGAATATCTGGAGGTACCTGTTCGTGTGGAATATTCGCCCACATCCCTGTGTGACATGCTGATGCCGGCTCTTGAGAAACTCAGCGACTGGGGAGAGACAATGATGGCAAAGGAGAGAGAGGTGATTGTATGAAACTGATTTCATGGAATGTAAACGGACTCAGAGCCGCAATGGGAAAAGGATTTATGGACTTTTTCAATGATGCGGATGCGGATATATTCTGCCTTCAGGAAACAAAATTGCAGGAAGGCCAGATAGAACTGGAGCTTCCGGGATACTATCAGTATTGGAATTATGCTGAAAAGAAAGGATATTCAGGAACGGCAGTCTTCACCAAAAAAGAGCCCTTGTCTTTCAGCAGAGGCATAGGAATTGATTGCCATGACCATGAAGGACGTGTAATAACACTGGAATTTGAGAATTTTTTCTTTGTAACCGTGTATACCCCCAATTCCCAGGATGAACTGAAGCGTCTGGATTACAGGATGGAATGGGAAGATGCCTTCATATCATATATATTAAAACTGGAAGAGAAAAAGCCGGTAATATATGCGGGGGATCTTAACGTTGCAAGGCTTGAAATAGATATCAGAAATCCCAAAACCAACAGACGCAACGCTGGATTCACCGATGAGGAGAGGGGAAAGATAGAGGAAGCAATTAAGAAAGGATACATAGATACCTTCAGGTATTTCTATCCCGATGTTGAGGACATTTACTCGTGGTGGTCATATAGATTCAGAGCAAGGGAGAGAAATGCAGGCTGGAGAATAGATTACTTCATGGCATCTGAAAAACTTGAAGACCGTCTTGAAGATGCAAAAATACTTACGGAAATTACAGGGTCAGACCACTGCCCTGTTGAACTGGATTTAAAATAGGAGGGCAGCAATGACTGACATAGGATTTATAGGAATGGGAAATATGGCTCAGGCACTGGTTTCGGGCTTTAAGGCAGCGGGAAAGATGGGCGAAGGCAGAATTTATGCCTATGCACCCAACCAGAAAAAGCTGGAGAATAATTGCAGGAGGCTGGGAATGGAATCCTGCAGTTCACTAAAGGAAGTATCGCAAAAGAGCGATATGATATTTATGGCATGTAAACCTTATCAGATAGAAGATGTTCTCAAAGAACTGGGGGATGAGATTTGCGGAAAGGCTGTAGTGTCTGTTGCAGCAGGATGGAATTATCAGCGTTATCGCAGCGCTCTTCCTGCAGATGCGAGGATTCAGTTTATAATGCCTAATACGCCGGCGGCGGTGGGAGAAGGAGTTTTCCTTGCAGAAGAGGAGAATGACCTTATGGAAGAAGAAAGAAACTTCTTGTTTGAGCTTCTTACGGCAGTAGGAATGGTGAAAGAACTTCCGTCAAGGCTCATGGATGCAGCAATGGCAATTTCAGGATGCGGACCTGCATTTATGGACATGATAATCGAGGCGCTGGGGGATGCAGGTGTAAAAAACGGTCTGCAGCGAAAAGATGCTTACGAACTTGCATGCTTTACTATGGTAGGAAGCGCTCGCCTCAAGATGGAAACCGGTCTCCATCCCGGAGAACTTAAGGACAATGTGTGCTCCCCGGCAGGTACAACAATAAAAGGCGTAGCATCCCTGGAAGAGTCGGGAATAAGATATGCGTTTATAAAAGCCATAGATGAGGTTCTGAAATAACAGATATGGGAAGATATTATATGAAAACTCCTGCAGGAGTGCTGCGAATAACCGGAAACGGACAGGAAATTACCGAAATTCACGCCATGAAACCAGGGGAAATTTTTGACAAAGCTGCAGAGCCGGATTCTCTTGTCCTTGAAGCGATGTCACAGCTTGAAGAATATTTCAGAGGTGACAGAAAAACCTTTGACCTGCCTTTAGACTTCAGCAGAGGAACGGAATTTCAGCAGAAAGTATGGAAAGCCCTTGTAAATATACCGTATGGGAAGACCGAGACTTATGCAGGCATAGCAAAGCTGGCAGGTAGTCCCGGAGGATGCAGGGCTGCAGGAAATGCTGTTGGTGCAAACCCTTTTCTTGTGGTGGTTCCATGCCATAGGGTGATAAAAACAGATGGATCCATAGGCGGATTTGGTGCAGGCCTGGCAGCCAAAAGGGCGCTTTTTGATGTGGAAGGAATAAAATTATGCGGGAAATAGAAAAAATGCTTTTTGAGCTTCAGGATGCAGAATATGGAGATTTTCACAGCAGGCTTGTTCCGCAGCTTGAAAGAAATAGAATTATAGGTGTCAGGACACCCCAACTGAAAAAACTGGCTAAGAAAATTGCAAAAGAAAGGATGGTACAGGAATTTATGGAAGAACTTCCCCACTATTATTATGAGGAGAACAACCTTCATGGATTCCTGATAGGATGCATTGCATCAACGCCCAGGGAAGCACTGGATATGACAGACAGTTTTATTCCTTTTGTTGACAACTGGGCGACTTGTGACAGCCTTCCTGCTCCGATTCTGTCTTCAGACAGGAAACTGCTGAGGGAGAGGATAATTCCATGGCTTGACAGTCATGAGGTTTACAGAGTCAGGTTTGCAATAGTGGCAATGCTTAAGTACCTTATTGATGATGAGTTCATTAAGGAGGATCTGTATCGCCTTGCAGAACTTGACACCGAAGAGTATTATATAAATATGGCAATAGCATGGTATTACAGCTTTGCCCTTATAAAACAGTACGATGATACAGTTGAACTCATGGAAGCAAAAATTCTCAAGCCATGGATTCAGAACAAATCCATACAGAAGGCCGTAGAAAGCTTCCGAATAACCGATGAAAGAAAAGAATATCTTAAGACATTAAAAATCAAAGGAAGAAGGTGATTTCATGGAATATATCGGTGATGTTATATATGATTATGCTGACGGACTGTACATTAACATGACTAACAGATGCCCATGCAGATGCAGCTTCTGTATAAGAAATCTCACCGACTCCCTGGGTAATGCTGACAGCCTCTGGCTCAGGCGTGAGCCGGACTTGGAGGAAATCCTGGAAATGATCCGGGAAACAGACCTTACACCTTACAACGAGGCTGTATTCTGCGGCTACGGAGAGCCTACAGAGAGGCTTGAGTGTCTGCTGGCGGTATGCGACTATATCAAAGAAAATACAGACCTCAGAACAAGGCTCAATACTAATGGATTGTCTGATCTGATATACGGCCGCAAGACAGCCGGAGACTTTGCCGGCAGACTGGATGCCGTATCAATAAGTCTGAATGCGCCTACAGCGGAAAAATATGATGCGCTCTGCCAGCCGCGGTTTGGAAAGGAATCTTTTGAAGCGATCATCAGATTTACATCGGAAATAAAAAAATATGTGCCGGATGTGACCATGTCAGTGGTGGGCAGCAGCATCAGCCGCCGGGATATCGAGGAATGCAGAAAAATAGCAGAGGACAGACTGGGGGTAAAATTCAGGGTAAGATAAGGAGAAACAATGAAAGAACGATATAAACACAATAACATAATGGGCACTTACAGCTGTGATCAGAACAAAATTGCCAAAGTGTCCGGAATCCTTCAGGAGACTCAGGAAGCGGGACGTCTGCAGATGGAAATTCAGAAGCCGTCTTACGACGATGTTTTAGCTGAGGGAAAAGCTCTGATGCTCAGCAGGTTGGACTTGAAAATATATGAAAGAATTAATTTCAACGAGGAACTGACATTTTCGTCATGGCCTTGTCCGGGATCAAGGGCAACTCTGCCGAGAATGTATACCGTTGAAAAGGACGGAATAATTGTTGCAGAGGCAGCTACACAATGGGCACTTGTGGACATAGCCAGCCGACGGGTGCTGAAGGCAGAAGAAATAGATATGTCCAATTATTACATGGGGGAATACCATGAACTCTTCAGGGATAAATTTAAAATCCCGAAAGATCTTGAATTGCATGAAATTAAAAAAGTTGAGGTAGGATACAGCAATCTGGATTACAATGGACATATGAACAACACGTATTATGCGGATATTCTCTGTGACTGTGTGCCGGAGCTTGGAGCAGGAACTCACAGAGTTGAGTCTTTCCGGATACACTACAACAAAGAGGCTCCACTGGGAGATATACTTACAATCAATGGTGCAAATCCTGAGCAGGGGAAATACATCTTCAGATCTGTCAAGACAAACGGAGAAATAAATATTGATGCAGAAATAAGACTTACAGAACTGTAATAAAATTACGGCATATATCGAAAACCCATTTATCGAAAATGCGGAGCATATTTCGGCAAATGGGTTTTTTGCAATTTAAGGTATTAAGATTTTCTTTTATTCTATGGATTTAAGAGATTCTGTCATGCTGATATTGTTGAGTTTGCGCCTCATAGCCAGATTTACTATGGCGGCAAAGACAAAAGTGCCTACAATGCCCACCAGATAGCTTAGAGGTGAAATATGTATGTCGAAACTCAGCATGTCTATCTGAACCTTTTCCATTACAAACTGATGAAGCCATTTGCCCAGAGGCAGTCCCACCAGAGCTGATATGATGGTGAGTATCACATTCTCTCTGAATACATATGAGGATGTTTCACGAGGGTAAAAGCCAAGAACTTTTATGGTGGCTATTTCCCGGATTCTCTCAGTAATGTTTATATTGGTCAGGTTATAGAGAACTATAAAGGCCAGTGCACCGGCAGATAAAACAACCAGAGCTATTATGTAGTCCAGACTCTTCATCATGTTGCTGATGCGGTTCCTGAAATCTTCAGTGACTGAAACAGAGGCCACATTTTCGGAATTCATCAGTATAGCGCCTGTCTCGTGAGGAGAAAGTTCACCGGATTCTTCCGGCGTTCCGCCATGAGAATCTTCTGCCGAAGCGGTTCCCAGAATAAATGCGGTGTTGGTCTCCGGTTCTCCGAAAGAGTAGGCATATGTTTCGGTATTTACATACAGGTAGTTATAAACATAGTTGTCACAAAGACCTGTGATTCTGACTGTCATAGGTGACATGTCACTGTCATAGACTGTAAGTTCATCACCTGCGGATATGTTCAGCGTTTTTGCAAGATTGCTGTTTATAATACCCTCTCCTTTTCCGGGATATTCCAGACGCGTTTCCCCATTATGAAGGTCTATGAAATCATGTACAGGTGCGTCTGAATCGCATACTATGAGATTTATGGATTTTACATGGTCATCATGTTTCGCATCAACGGAACCGGAATAGAGGAACAATGCTTTGCCGATATAATCTTCGTTGGCAGAAAGAAAGGCTTCTTTTTCGGATTCGCTGATATCGTGGCTGAAGGTTACTTCGTAGTCCACGTGATATATTTCATCGTACTGCATGGAAACGACATTTTTTATGGAGTCGTTAAGGCCGAGACCTGTAACCAGAAGCGCAGTACATCCACAGATGCCCAGAATCATCATAAAGAAACGTTTTTTGTATCTGAAAACGTTTCTGATGGAAACTTTCTGAAGGAATTTGAGCCGGTTCCAAATGAGCGGGATTTTTTCCATAAAAATGCGTTTGCCTGCTGCCGGAGCCTTTGGACGTATAAGCTGCGCAGGAACCTGGGAAAGTTCGCTGTAGCAGGAATACACTGTTGTTCCGACAGAGCATATCAGAGCAGCCAGAAGTGACAGACCACCCAGAGCCCAGTCAAAGACAAAAATCACATCTGAAAAGCCATACATTATGCCGTAAGCTTCCCATATTACCCAGGTAAATACAGCAGTGCCGGCAAAGAAGCCCATGATTCCGCCCAGCAGAGCCGAACTGCCGGAGTAGAACAGATACTTGCCCAGTATGCTGCCGCTGCTGTAGCCAAGAGCCTTTAGGACACCTATCTGAGTGCGCTGCTCTTCTATCATGCGGCTCATGGTGGTCATGCACACCAGAGCTGCCACCAGAAAGAAAAATATAGGGAATATTTTAGCGATTCCTTCAACGATGGATATATCGCTGTCAAAGCAGACATAGCCTATGTTGGTGTTTCTGTCAAGCACGTAGTTGGAAGGATATTCAATGTCACTGATTTTTTTTCTGGCATCAGCAAGTTCTTTCTCCGCATCGGAGACCTTTGCTTCACCGTCAGAGAGTTGTGCCTCGGCGTCATTTAAAGCAGCGCGTCCTTCATCTATTTCAATCTGTTTGGAATCAAGCTGTGATTTTGCGGCTTCAAGAGAAGCAAGGCTCTCCTCAAACTGTGCATCCATGGCGGCCTTACGGTAAGCATATTCCTCCTGTGTTATCATCCCTGCGCTGAGAGCCTGATCCAGCTGCTGGTAAGCCGATGTTTTCTGGCTTTCATATTGGCTGAGACCGTTTTCGTAGTCGGCAAGACCGCTTTCAATGAGTCTCTGCCCCTCATCAAGTTGGGATCTTTTATCTTCAATCTGTGCGCGTGCGTCTGCCAGGTCTTCCTTTTTTTCAGCCAGAACATCTTCGGCGTCGGTCACCTTTGATCTTGCCTCGTCAATTATAGAATCATATCTGCGCTGTGAACATGCAGCCAAAGCATCTTCCAGCGGCTTTTCGGCAGCCTGTGATATACGGTCATATTCATCGCTGTATATCTCTGCTGAGTCATCAAGTTTTATGTATGCTTCAGTGAAGACATCTGAAGAAAAACCGTCTGTCGGAAGAATTATGAAACAGGATATGCTGCCGTCGCCGATGGATGTTGAACCTCTCTCAAAATTAAGATACAGAGGGGAATCAGCTATTCCGGTTATGGTATATGAATTATATTTGAGCATATCCAATGTATCTGATTTGTTTTCACTCTCAATTATTATTTTTTTCCCTATGTCATCTTCAGTGAACAGGCTTGCATCACCCAGGCATTCGTTGCCTTTCCGAGGCATTTGACCGGAAACAAGTTTCGGTGTATTTATGCTCTCAGAAAGTGTTATGAATTTGGCTGCTGTCTGGCTGGAGTCAGCATCGTCGGTAGTGATGAGAACATCTGCGGAATAGGACCCTTCTGCCTCGGATACTCCTTTGATGTCTCGAAGAGCTTCAATATCCTCATCTTCAAGGCCAAGAGTTGAAATAAGACGATAATCGAAAAAAGCGTGTTCGTCAAGATATGTATCTCCGGTTTTGAGGAAAGCTTCCTTACAGGTTTTCAGGCCGGAAAAAAAGCCTACCCCAAGGGCTACTATGGCAAGAATAGCTATCCACCGACCGAAGCTTCCGCGTATTTCACGGAAAGTTGATTTAAAAAGAGAATTCTTCATAAAAAACACCTTCCGTTTCTACCACTCGATCTGCTCTATAGGCATAGGATTGTTATTGATTTGCATGGAGGCTACTGCTCCGTTCTTTATATGTATAACGCGGTCAGCCATAGGAGTTATGGCCTGATTATGTGTTATTATTATTACAGTCATCTGATTCTGCCGTGCGGTGTCCTGAAGAAGCTTAAGTATGGCTTTTCCTGTATTATAGTCAAGAGCACCTGTCGGTTCATCACATAAAAGCAGCTTTGGATTTTTTGCGAGGGCACGGGCTATGGCCACGCGCTGCTGCTCACCTCCCGAAAGCTGGGAAGGAAAATTGTTTATTCTGTGAGAAAGACCTACTTTTTCCAGGGCTTCCGCGGAATCCATAGGGTTTTTGCATATCTGGGTAGCCAGTGATACATTTTCCAGAGCCGTCAGGTTCTGAACGAGATTGTAGAACTGAAATACAAATCCTATGTCATAGCGCCTGTAGGTTGTAAGCTGTTTCTGGCTGTAACGGGATATTTCCTTGCCGTCAAGCCATATCTTTCCTGAAGTGAGGGTATCCATTCCTCCGAGGATGTTAAGAAGTGTGGTCTTTCCCGCACCGGAAGGACCTACAATTACACATATCTCACCCTTTTCAATTTCAAAGTCCGCATCTGTCAGGGCTTCAATTGAAACTTCACCCATGTTGTATATTTTTTTTACATGTTCGAATTTTACAAATGCCGCCATATTCTGCCTCCAAAACACCAATTATAATTATACAAATTATACCACATTCAAAAACCCTTTAAAAGCATCAAACGATGACTCCATGCTGAAAAAATGGTGAAGAAGCCGGCAGCCAACATAAGAAGAGAAAAAATTACCGGTGGGTAAGATGCAAACAGCTGCAGATCTGCCATATTCATAGGCAGCAATGCAGACAGACCCAAAGGAATCATGATGCCCGTGCGGCATATGTTGTCATCAAAATATAAGGGCCCGGAAATGTACCTCACAAGATAAGGACACAGCGAAACAGGAGATGTTATCAATGCACCTGCGGAAAAAAAACCAATGCCGGTAATCAGATTGTCTCCTCCCTGTATGCCAGCGCACATGACGGCAAGCTCTGCAAGGAAAATAAGTGAAACAGAACTGCTGTAGACCCCTTTCCTGTATGCAACAAGGCAGGAAAGCAGGGGACCTGCAGCAATGCCGAGATTGAAAACAGTCATACCTGCATCTAGCTGTTGAATTCCTGAAGTTAAAGCTGTTTTGAAGAATATATCCGAGTAATTCATCTGTATTACTACTGCGGCGGTAAGGGAAATCAGCAAAAAAAATGCAGAAACTTTTATACCGTTGCTGCGGTGTCGCCGGCTGCAATATAATGCCCCCTCTGAGTGAAACGCCTGAGGAGGATGAAGAAAGAAAAGAGGAATAACAATAGTGGGAATGCCGAAGAGAAAAAGAACAGCTGCCGGATATTCAGCAAGAAAAAAAGCAAAAGCAAATCCGGACGCTGCAGCTGAACTTAATAAAAAACCCAGTTTCATGGCACTGCCTGCAGGGTTGCAGGAGGAACTGATCAGGAGGACAGGGACCAGAATGAAAATTATACCGCCTGAGCATAAACCGAGGATGATACATCCCAGATACATCATAGGGGAGCTTTCCCAGAAAGTTATCAAAAATGCAGAGTGCACGGTGCCGAAGGAAAGAAAAAATATCCAGAATCGAAAGCTCAGGCTGCGCAGGCATAATCGGCCGAAAGAAATCCCTGCAGCAAGAGACAGCACAATAAAAGCAAAGCATACGGCAGAGCGGGCAAAGAAAATGGCGCCTGCTGAAACAGTAAGCATAAAAAACAGAGATAAAAGTGTTTTGAAATCACAAAATAAACGTGGCAAAGCAGGCACCTCAGCAAAAAATATTATCTGAAATTATTATTTTTAAAAGGTTTAACCAATATACTTTGCATTTTTTGTTAATACATGATATAATTGTTTAATTTAAAAGAAAGGAGACTGGAATGAAGGAATTTTTTGCCGTAAAACTGCATATAGCCAATGATGGGATCATACATATCAACGAAGTTATTGCCGCAGCCATAGTTTTGGTTCTTATTATATTAGTCATAGTATTGGCAATAGACCTTATTTGTGAAATCAGAAACAGGATGCCGGGACGCAAAAAGACGATTTTCAGCCACCGGAAAAACAGATATAAAAGCCGTATAGGAAAGAAAAATAAATATTAAAAATCTCAAAGAACTACATATAAAGCACATGAGCTATGTAGCCCCGCATTTTGCGGGGTTTTTTTATTGTGTTCCTTCGTGCAGGAGCTTTGCTACAGGAACCTGAATCCGTTGGTATTGCAGCATTGGCAGGCCATTTCCGAGGAACGTGACGTTTGATTCCTGAGGGAATCCACGGTATGTCTGCTGCGTCCTTTAAGGCAGCAGCAGCTGTCATCAATATCAAAGCAGTCATCCTGAGAAGGATTACATATGTCGCACTGACCCACATCATCACAAGGCAGATTTGCTTCACCGGCAGATATATTGAAGAGGGAAGGGCGGGCAATCTTAAGGTTCACAACAGGTGTAACAACCAGAGATCCATGAAGTGTTATTTCGCATGAATCGCCGCAGCATGAAACATGAAGACACGGATTAAGAATTGAAGCACAGGCATCAAAGTCAAAGATGAGAGACGGTGAGATGCCTGAAACACGGCACGGAATGTCTGCATCGCAAAATGCAAAGGTTGCGTTCCCGTTTATGATAGTAGGCGAACATTCCATGTTTTCAAAACATAATCTGAACTGACACGTTTTTCCTTCATCAAAGACGGTTCCTTCGAGAACTATTGTTGCAAAAAGCTTCCATGGTCCGGGAGCCTTTATCATTACGAAGTTGCCGGGACATCGTCTCTCGCAAGGCGCATGGCAAGGGCATCTGGTTATTTCCGGCATTATACCGCTTAAATCTCCCATAAACTGTCCTCCGGATGCGTCAAGATCCGTTATAGGAAGACCGTCTACGGTAACATCATCCTCGGCGAGGCTTTCCTTGTCTGCCAATGTAAAGGAGTGAACGATGACAAAGGCATTGGTTATATCAAACTTTGTGTTTGGAGAAAGATTGAAGTTGCAGCAGCAGTCATTATTGCATCCGCAACGACATCTGTCGAACCCGCTTCTTGACGCGCAGCCGCAATTTCCCTGACAGTTGCAGTCTTCGCCATCGCGATCCGAATCCTCGATTCTCTGGGAGTCACGACAAAATATATCTGAACCAGCCCTGAACTGCTGAGTATGCGTTTGATCAGATGTGCAGAAGGCAGTCATTATAGGTGATGCGTTTTCTGATTCATCGAAGAAGATTTTAGTCAGATACACCATACTTCTCCCTGAATCTCTGCGCGGCTGCCCGCTGCATGAACAATTGGAATTTAAGTTATTCATTTTTATATCCTTTCTTAAAAACGAGGGATGATATATTATATGCTCTGCTGAAATTGGTGGTGAAATATTCTCAAAAAGTGGGCAAAAAGTATTGATATGTGTTAAAAAGTGGTGTATAGTGGTGATAAAGTAGTATGTATAACCAGCAGTATATTTTTGGATCGGAGGACATGCCGATGTTCATGGGAACAGTGTACAATTCCATAGACGAGAAGAACAGAATGATAGTTCCTTCCAAACTCAGGGCAGGTCTTGGCAACCGCTGCATTCTCACTAAGGGTCTGGATCGCTGTCTGTATATATATACTATGGAGGACTGGCAGAAACAGATGGACAAAATATCCGCGCTGCCTGAATCCGATCCTAAAATCAGAGCTTTTATCAGACATTTCTGTGCCAATGCAGCAGAATGCGAATTTGATAAGCAGGGCAGAATAATAATCCCGCCTGAACTGAAAAAATATGCAGGAATCGAAAAGGATCTTGTGACCATGGGAGCCATGTCCAAAATAGAGATATGGAGCAGAGATGTGTGGGATTCACCTGACAACGAAAACAAGATGGAAACCGAAGATTTCGCCAAAGCTCTTGCGGAATACAACTTCTGATAAGGAGGCTCTTTATGGAATTCATACATAAACCGGTTCTCTTTGACCAGTGCATGGAGGGACTTGATATAAAACCTGACGGGGTTTATGCAGATGGAACCCTCGGAGGCGGAGGACATGCATCCGGTACATGCAGCAGGCTCAGCGATAAAGGTGTTTTCATAGGGATAGACAGAGACAGAGATGCTCTGGCAGCAGCTTCTGAGAAGCTGAAGGACTTTTCATGTGAAAAGAAACTCGTTCAGAGCAATTATTCCGAAATAAAAACAGTTCTGAAGGACCTGAATATAGATAAAATAGACGGCGCACTTCTGGATCTTGGTGTATCTTCCTTTCAGCTTGACAACCCTGCGAGGGGATTTTCATACATGCAGGACGCACCGCTGGATATGAGAATGAATCGTGATGACAGCTTTACGGCATCAGATGTGATAAACAAATACGACAAACAGGAACTTACTCGCGTGATATCCGGATACGGGGAGGAGCGATGGGCTTCACGAATAGCCGAATTCATTGTTAAAGCCCGCAAGGACAAGCCTATAGAGACAACCTTTGAACTTGTGGATGTAATCAAGGCGGCAATTCCCGCATCAGCCAGAAGAACAGGGCCGCATCCCGCAAAGAGGACTTTTCAGGCAGTGAGGATAGAGGTAAATGAAGAACTCAGCAGGCTTGAAGGGGCTGTAGACGCTTTTTTGGATGTACTGGCTCCGGGAGGAAGATTGTGCATCATAACTTTTCATTCACTGGAGGACAGGATAGTCAAAGAAGTCTTCAACAGACGCGCAAATCCGTGCACATGTCCTAAAGAATTTCCTGTATGTATATGCGGAAAAAAAGCAGACATTAAAAAGATAACCGGAAAGCCTGTTACAGCTTCCCGACAGGAACTTGAATGTAATCCAAGAGCAAGAAGCGCAAAGCTGAGAGTTGCGGAAAAAATTTAAATAAAGAAAAGATAGAAAAGGATTAGTTATCGGAGGAAAAAATGGCAACTGCAAGAAGAGCCTATACAGCTGAATACTCTTATCGCTATGCGCCTGAAGCACAGCCCGAGAGAGTCAGAAGAACAAGAGAGAGACCTCAAGCTCCACAGACCGGCGGAAAGAGACAGACGACACAGACCTTATCGCCTGCTTCTTTGCGTGCCATGATATCAGCAGTTGTAATTATCGGAGCTATTCTTATAGGTATTGTTCTGGTAAATGCCCAGGCAGCCAAGTTACAGTATTCCATAAATCAGCTGAAAAATGAGAACAGCATTATGGAAACGGAAATAAATATGATGAATGTAAAGATAGAAAGCAGCACGGGGATAAGCCAACTGGAGAAATATGCTGTTAATGAACTGGGAATGCATTATCCGCAGGGCAATGAATGCATACATCTTTCTTCCGTGAAGGCACCGGAAGAAAGCCTGGCTGCCTTAATAAGAGAAAAGGCCTACGAATAATAAAGCGGAGCAGGCAATATACATAATTTAGCGGAATAACTTAATATGTTAAAAGAGCCGGATAACTTAATAGCCAGATTAGTGTTCCGGCTTTCTATATATTTGCGGAGGAATAAAGGCTCGATGAAAAAGACCGAAGTCAGAGTGATAAATAAAAAAAGAATAGGGATAGGTTTCATAATACTTGCAGCTCTGATGATACTGTTGGCATTTCGTGTTGCATGGATTCAGATTGTGGATGCCGATGAACTCACGCAGAAAGCTATTGATCAGCAGACCAGTGACATCCCCATCGAGGCAAAGAGGGGTTCGATATACGACAGAAACGGAAAGGAACTTGCCACCAGTATAACATGTTATTCTTTATGGGTGAGACCGGCAGAACTGGCAGAAAACAAAAGTGATGAAGAAATAGAAGAAATTGCCCGGTCTATAGCACCTATTGTAGAGCAGGATGAGGAAGAAGTAAGAAAAAAGCTGGTTAAAGAGCAGGCTCTAGTTAAAATAGCGCAGTACCTTGAGAAAGAACAGGCAGATCAGATCCGCGAGCTTGGAATAAACGGCATTGAACTTTCAGAAAATAACAAGAGATATTATCCTCTTGGGAATTTTGCATCACAGCTTCTAGGGAGTGTGACCATTGATAATACCGGAAGAACCGGGATAGAGCTTGAATATGATCAGTATCTTGGAGGAGTAGCCGGAAGATGGGTTAAAAACACAGATGTAGCGGGCAATGAACTGGTAGACGGTTCAGAAGCATATTATGAGGCAAAGGACGGTCTCAATGTAGTTCTTACCATAGATGAAGCCATTCAGTATTATGCCGAAAAAGCAATAGAAGAGGGAATGAAAAAAACCCGGGCTGATAGGATAATGTGCCTTGTTATGAACCCCAAAACCGGAGAAATCCTGGCAAGTGCAGTTACACCGGGATTTGATCCTAATGAGGCTACAGAACCTGTAAATGAGGGGGATAAGGAAAAGTTCTATGAGATGTCAGATGACGAACAGAGCAATTATCTTTTCAAAATGTGGAGAAATCCAATAGTAAGTGACACCTATGAACCGGGTTCCACCTTCAAACTCATAACAGCTTCAGCAGCTCTGGAGGAAAAGGTCATCAGCAATACCGAGACTTTTAACTGCGGTACCAAAATAACTATTGCAGGAATTACTTTGCATTGCTGGAGCAACAGAGACCATGGCATACAGACTATACGACAGGCTCTTGGTAATTCGTGCAACCCTGTCCTTGCAGCTATTGCGACCAAGATGGGAGCTGAGACCTTTTATAAGTACCTGGATGCCTTCGGCATAACAGAGAAAACAGGGATTGATTATCCGGGAGAGACAGGATCGATCATGTATAATCTTGAAGATGTGGGACCGGTGGAACTTGCCACAATAGGCTACGGTCAGAGTATATCGGTCACACCGATACAGCTTCTTACAGCTGTATGTGCCATAGGAAACGAAGGAATTCTGCTGCAGCCTAGGTATGTCAAAGCTCTTACGGATTCTGACGGTAAAGTGGTCAGGGAATTCGAAACAAAAGTTGTCAGAAAAGTGCTCTCCGAGGATACTGCTGCAGAAATGTGTGAAAACATGGAGTATGTTGTATCTGAAGGCGGTGGAGGAAACGCCAAGATAACAGGTATGAGAGTGGGCGGAAAGACAGGTACCGCCAATAAGGTTGAAAATGGAAAATATGGAGATTATTATTACAGTTCATTTATAGGCATGGCGCCTATGGATGATCCACAGGTGGCAATACTGGTAATAGTAGACAGCCCTAAAGGTTCGTATTACGGTTCCCTGACGGCTGCGCCTATAGCCAGAAGTATTCTGGAAGACACTTTAAGATATTTAAACATCGAGCCGCAGTACACGGAGGAAGAGAAAGCCGCTATAGAAGGAAATTATACTGTCGTGCCTGATGTCATAGGAAAAGAATATAGTGAAGCAGCGGGCATAATTGGAGGATGCAGCCTGGAATATGCGAAACCTGAAGGAGCAGGAGAGGACTTTGTAGTTGTTGCACAGTATCCTGCTGCAGGGACAAAAGTAAAACAGGGAACCAGCGTGTATGTATACGACAGATAAAAAATAATGTGATGCATGTCGGAACACCCGACCGGAGGCAAAATGCAGCTTACGGATTTGCTCAGCTCTGCAGAACTGCTTTCTGTAGAAGGACCGGTATACAAGACGGCAGGAAAGCCTGTATACCATTCGGAAAAGGCCGAAAAAAATTCGATTTTTTTCGCTATAGAAGGAAACAGATGCGACGGCAGTGATTTTGCAGAAGAGGCTCTGAAAAAAGGGGCCCGAACGTTGGTGGTGAGCCAAAAGGCTGAACAGGTAAAGGGAATAGAAGGCGACAATATCACCATCATAAGAGTAGCTGATGTCAGAAAGGCACTTGCGCAGATGAGCGCTGAATTTTACGGCAGACCTTCGGAAAAGCTCCTTGTCATCGGAGTCACAGGAACAAAGGGAAAAACATCGGTCACTTTTATGATAAGAGCTATCATGGAAGCCGCAGGGATCAAGACCGGTATAATAGGCACCGTTTACAACGGGTATGAGGGCAATATGACAAAAGCGGAGGTAACTACACCCCAATCTGCCGACATACAGGAGCTAATGAAAAAAATGATAGACGGCGGGTGTAAAGCTGTTGTCATGGAGGTATCTTCTCAGGGCCTTATGCAGCACAGGGTGGATGCCATAGACTTCGATGTGGGTGTATTTACAAATATTTTTCCCGACCACATAGGCGACGGTGAGCATAAAAACTTTGAGGAATACCTCTTCTGGAAAAGTATGCTTTTTCAAAAATGCAGATTCGCAGCGGCAAATCTGGATGACGCTTTCTGCGAAAAAATATTAAAAGACAACAGTGCAGAACATATGATATACTTTGGTGAAAGCTCTAAAGCAGATTTCAGATTCAGTCAGGTGGAACTTACAGATGATGAAGGAACACCGGGAATAAAATATACCATGTCATCAAGTCCTCCTTGCGGAGACGGACAGTGTCATGAAATCAATCTGAAAATGCCCGGAAGATTCAATGTATATAACTCTCTTGCAGCCGCTGCGGTGACACGGGCTATAGGGATACCCCAGAGCATCGTAGAAGAAGCGCTGAAGAAGGTCAAACTGCCGGGTCGCGTGGAAGTAGTGGATACAGACAGCGAATTTACTATTCTTCTGGACTATGCCCACAACGGAAGATCCTTGAGGAAACTCATGGAAAGTCTTAGGGAATATCAGCCGTCAAGAATAATACTTCTTTTCGGATGCGGCGGCAACAGGGATCGCAACCGTCGATTTGAAATGGGAAAAGCGGCGTTGGAGACAGCGGATTTTATAATAGTTACTTCAGATAATCCCAGAAGAGAAGAGCCGGCAAAAATAATTGACGATATAACAAGCGTGATGAAATTTTGCGACAAACCTGTTCTTGCCATACCTGACAGGAGAGAAGCCATAGCAAGAGCTCTGTCGGAGGGCAGAAAAGGGGATATAATCGTAATCGCAGGCAAAGGTCATGAGACCTCCCAGCTGATAGGCGACAGAAAAATCCATTTTGATGACAGGGAAGTTATAATAAGCCTGAGAAAGGAAACAAAGTGAAAGAATTTACCATAGGAGAAATAACAGAGGCAGTAGAAGGAAAATTGCTGCATGGGAGCAAAGAAAGCCGGGTCAGAGGCTTCGCTATAGATTCCAGAGAAGTACAGGAGAACCAGATGTTCTTCTGCATACCCGGGGCTCGCAGTGACGGCCATGATTTTATTGATCAGGTGCTCCAGAAAGGGATAAAGGCTGTTGCCGTTTCAGATGAGTCAAAAGTCCCTTGCCGGCTGCCGGACGGCACCAATGTTATACTTGTCAGTGATACCACGCAGGCGCTGCTGAAACTGGCAAAGTACTACCTGAAAATGCTTCCTCTCAAGAAAAAAATAGGTGTGACAGGCAGTGTCGGCAAGACAAGTACGAGAGACTTTGTCTATTATGTTTCGTCTGTCAGGTATAAGACGGGCAGAAATAAAAGAAATTTCAACAGTGCAGTGGGTCTTCCTCTGTCTGTTCTGGAGTTTGACGAAGATACCGAAATAGCAGTTCTGGAAATGGGAATGGACACTTTTGGCGAAATAGAGGAGCTGGCAGATGTTGTACGCCCGGATATTGCCATAATCACCAGAATTGCCGAGGTGAATATTGAGAGCATGAAGAACCTTGACAATATACTTAAGGCAAAGATGGAGATAACCACCTTCTTCGACGAGAACTCCACTCTTATAGTTAATTCATCATGTCCTATGCTTTCTCCGGAAAGAGTGAAAGGCCAATATAATCTGGTTACCGTGGGAGATTCCGGCAAAGAGAATTATATTGTAAGTGATATTTGCGATTTTGGCGATAAAGGTATAAAATATAATTTAAGCCGTAATGATAAAAAGTGGGAAATAGCTCTGCCTACTGCAGGTGCTCATAATGCATTTAATGCATCTCTGGCTCTTGCCGCCGGCGAACTCATTGGAATCAGCCCGGAAGAAGGAAAGAAGGGACTCATGGAGGCTTCTCTGACGGGTAAAAGACTGAAAGTTGCCCAAGGCAGCGGAGTGAAGGTAATCGATGATACTTATAACGCATGCGGTGATTCGGTGAAATCAGCGCTGGATACTCTGGCAGCTGCAGAGGGAAAGCGGAAGGTGGCTATTCTGGGCGATATCTTGGGCCTGGCAGACAGATCGGAAGCTGTCCATATGGACGCAGGCAGACATGCTGCAGACTGCGGCGTGGATTTGCTGATAGCAGTAGGTAATGAGGCAAGATTTTATGCCATGGGTGCCCGGGAATCCATGAATCATGGCAAGGTCAAAGTAATGTACTTTGGCGAAAAAAAAGAATTCATTGAAAAAAAAGATGAAATAATAAAAAAAGGCGATGTGATACTGGTAAAGGCCTCAAGAGGCATGGAAATGGAAGAAATCGTCAACAATATTTTAGAAGGATAAGAAGAAATAAGGAGACAAAAAATGGAATCACTAATATTCCCGATAACAGCACTGATTGCAGCATGGATTTTAGGAACGCTGCTGACAAAGGGGCTGATTCCTGTTCTGGAGAAAAAACAGTTTAGACAATTTGTAAGAGATGAAGGTCCCGAATCGCATCTGAAAAAAACAGGCACACCAAGCATGGGAGGAATAGCCATAATAGCCGTCTCATGTCTTTGTGCCGTAACAGCGGCTGTCATAGCCGGCGAAATGACTATACAGCTAGCGGCAGTCCTTGTTGCAATGGTTCTGTTCGGAAGCATAGGATTTATTGACGACTATGAAAAAGCTGTAAAAAAGAACAATCTTGGACTGAGTCCAAAGCAGAAGATAGTAATGCAGTTTGCTTTCTCGCTGGCCTTTGCTGTATTTGCGGCTTTCTTTGCCGGCGGTGGAATGATAAAAAGTACAGCAATATGGATACCCGTATTCGATGTAACTTTTGATCTGGGAATTTTCTATATTCCATTTGTAATGTTTGTTATGATAGCTTTCAGCAATGCCGTGAACCTTACAGACGGACTTGATGGCCTTGCATCCGGAATAACTGCGCTGGTGGCATTTTTCATGGTGATAGCTGCCGATTATTTCGGATACGGAGATCAGAAAATAATTTTCGGAGCCGTTGCAGGCGGATGCCTGGGCTTCCTAATGCTGAACAGGAATCCTGCCAGAATATTTATGGGGGACACAGGCTCCATGGCACTGGGAGGCGTATTGTCAGCAGGTGCTGTAATCATGAAACTGGAATTTTTACTGGCAATAGCCGGACTTATATATGTAATAGAGGCACTGTCAGTTATAATTCAGGTTTCTTATTACAAAAAAACAAAAAAGAGAATTTTCAAGATGGCACCTATCCATCATCATTTTGAATTATGCGGCATGAGCGAAAAAAAGGTAGTGCTCATGTTCTGGGGATTTGCAATGTTGTGCTGCCTGCTGGCAATAGCACTGATGCATATATAAAGAATTACAAATTTGAGGTATACCTATGGACAACATCAATATAAATAACATAAAAGGCAGGAATGTCCTTGTAATAGGCATGGGCAAGTCGGGCATAGCGGCTGCACAGGCCATGATTAAACTGGGAGCAGATGTTACCATACAGGATTCCAAGACTCCGGATAAAATTGACGGACAGCTGCTGAACTTTTTCAGAGGAAAAGGAGTAAATTTATGCCTGGGAGGAGTACCGGAAGATATGGGCAGTTTTGACATGCTCGTCCTTAGTCCGGGAGTCGATCCTGAGTTACCCTTCATAAGAGAAGCCGAAGAAAAGGGAGTCGAGATAACCGGCGAACTGGAGATAGCGTATCGGGTGGCACGCGGAAGGTTTGTGGCCATAACAGGTACAAACGGTAAAACCACCACCACAACCCTGACAGGTGAGATATTTAAAAGGTCAGGCAGGAAGACACATGTAGTGGGAAACATCGGCGTTGCAGTGATTTCAAAGGCCCTGGAAACTACGGAAGAAGACTGGCTGGTAACTGAAACCAGCAGTTTTCAGCTGCAGACCGTAAAATATTTTAAGCCGGTAGTTTCGGCTATTCTCAATATAACGCCGGATCATCTGAACAGACATCATACAATGGAAAACTATGGCCTTGCAAAGGCAGAAATCTTTGCAAATCAGGACGAAAAGGGCTATTGCATTATTAATGGAGATGATGAACTATGCATGAAACTCAGTGAAAAATGCAAAGCCAAGGTCATTCCGTTCTCTTCTACCAGAAACCTTGATGAAGGCGCTTTTGTAAAAGACGGAAAGCTTGTTATAAAGGATGAATCAGGGAAAATTACTGAATTCTGCCGTGAAGATGAGCTTAAGATAATAGGAAAGCACAATGTTGAAAATGCCCTTGCAGCCATAGCGATATGCTACTTTGCAGGGATAGATTCCGAAGTAATAGCTGAGACTGTAAAGAACTTCAGGGGTGTTGAGCACAGAATTGAGTACTGCGGTGATATAGACGGAGTAAAGTATTATAACGACTCAAAAGGGACCAATGTGGATGCTGCACTTACAGCAGTAAGGGCAATAAAGAAAAATATAATACTTATAGCCGGCGGCGACGGAAAGAGTCAGGACTTTGAGCCGCTTATAAAAGGATTCAATGGCGGAGTGAAGCATATGGTCCTTATAGGAAGAGACGGACCGCTGTTGGCTGAAGCCGCTGATAAATCAGGATTTAAAGATTATTCCTACGGTTCCGATATGGAAGACTGCGTAAAAAAAGCCATGGAAATAGCGGAGCCGGGAGACACTGTTTTACTGTCTCCTGCATGTGCAAGCTGGGATATGTACGATAACTTTGAGCAGAGAGGAAATCATTTTAAGGAGATAGTTGCCAGACTGGGCAGTTAAACCGTCATGAAAAGAAATAAAGCCGCAAAAACTGAATCAAAAAGAAAGCCTGCCATTATAAAAGGCCTTAGCAGCGGCAAGAGCGGTGATCTGTGGCTGGTACTTCTGACTGTCATACTTACCGTTTTCGGAATAGTGATGATATTCAGCGCCAGTTACTATAAATCCATAAGCGAAGCAGGAGATCCGTATGTATATCTCAAAAGGCAGAGCATCTGGGTTGCGCTGGGATTTGCAGGAATGTGGATAACATCAAAGATTGATTATCATGTATGGGGACGGCTGTACAAGATAATCCCTGTAATATGCCTTGTTCTGCTGGGTCTGCTCTTCACCCCTCTGGGTATTGAGGCAGGAGGAGCAGTGAGATGGATCGGCGTGGGTCCGATAACAGTAATGCCGGGAGAAATCGCGAAGCTGGGTCTTATTGTTTTCGTGGCAGGATACTTTGACAGGTATCCAAAGAGGGCATATGATTTCTGGAAAGGAATCGTGCCTGTAGTAATAGTTGCGGTGGCATATGCAGGATTGATAATGCTGCAGCCTAACATGTCCACAGCATTTACGGTTGTATTTATAGCAGGAGGCATGCTTCTGGTATCCGGAGCAAAATGGAGACATCTGGGGCTTCTGGCGGGAGGTGCCGGAGTAGCCGGCGTAGCTTTTATTTTTCTGGATACCGATGGATACAGATTTGCCAGATTTACCAGTTTCCTGGACCCTTTTGCAGACGCGCTGGGAAACGGGTGGCAGGTCGTTCAGTCGCTGCTTGCTATGGGAACGGGAGGTCTTACCGGATTGGGTCTGGGCAACAGCGTGCAGAAAAATCTGTATCTCCCGGAACCCCAAAATGACTTTATACTTGCTATAATAGGAGAAGAACTGGGTCTTGCGGGGATTCTGATACTTATGGCTGTATATATGGCGCTGATATGGAGAGGATGCCATATAGCTATAAATGCCTCTGATTATCTGGGAATGATGATGGCTTCAGGAATAACCATTATGATAGGAATTCAGGTGGTTATGAACATTGCCGTAGTGACATCATCCTTTCCGCCTACGGGAATAATACTTCCTTTCGTCAGCTATGGAGGAAATGCATTGCTGATTTTTATGGGTGCCATGGGAGTACTGCTGAACATTTCCAAATCTTCTGACATATAGGTGAGAAAATGAGAGTAATTGTAACGGGAGGCGGAACCGGAGGACATATTTATCCGGCTCTTGCCATTGCAGACAAATTGAAAGAAACGGATCCTGAGGCACAGATACTTTATGTGGGTTGCAGTGAGGGAATAGAAAAAGAAGTGGTTCCTAAAAGCGGATATGACATGGAACTGGTGGATGCCAGATGGTTTGACAGAGTTACGCCTGCTGAAATTGTAAAAACAGGGGTCAGTGTATCCAAAGGTGTTGTTGAAGCCATGAAAATCATAAAACGCTTTAAAGCTGATGTGATTATAGGAACGGGAGGATATGTATGCTTTCCCGTAATAATAGCAGGCCGCCTGAAAAAGTGCCTGTGCTATCTGCATGAGCAGAATGCCTTTCCGGGTCTTGCAAACAGAACTCTTGAGCGGTATGTTGAAAATGTTTTTCTGGGCTTTCCCGACGCAGGAAGTTATTTTAAATATCCGGAGAAACATATTAATGCGGGAAATCCCGTAAGGAAAAATTTCTTTAAGATAGACAAAAAACAGGCAAGAGAGACACTGGGTATACCGCAGGATGACTTTGCGGTATTCACTTTCGGTGGCAGTCTGGGTTCGGAAAAAATAAATGAAATAGCTGTGGAACTTGCCAAAGTGTTTAACGGGCATGGTGGAGTAAGGCTTACTATGGGAACCGGAAAATGGTACTACCGGAAAGTTATGGATCGCATAGCTGAAGAAGGTGTTGAACTCTGTGAAAATATAAGTGTGAAAGGCTACATAGACAATATGGATCTGCAGCTTCTGGCCTGTGATGTGGTCATAAGCCGCGCAGGTGCATTATCCGTTGCCGAAACCACAGTGTGCGGAAAAGCAGCTATACTGATACCTTCTCCAAATGTTACGGGAAATCATCAGTATTATAACGCCAAAGCAGTTGCCGACAGAGGTGGTGCGCTGCTTATAGAAGAAAAAGATCTTCGGATTCCGGAAGTCGTGGAGGAGGTTCTGCGCCTGCGGAACAATCCGCAGCTTTGCCGGGCGATGTCTGCAGCCAGCCGTGCCTGTGCTCCGGACAAGGCTCTGGACATAATATGCCAGAAGATAACCAGGGATTATAAAAACAGATAAACGGTGGAAACGGCCTTGAGCACAGACATTTATATGGCGCCCGGGCCGTTTGTTATTTCACAATATACATGCCTCCCACATAGTATAAGCATATAGTCGGGAGGTGTTTTTGTTGGAAAATTACTGCATAGAGGGAGGTGTTCCTCTTCGTGGTGAGTACAGAGTCAGAGGCGCAAAAAATTCAGCTCTGCCGGTTCTGGCTGCTACAGTATGCCGCGGTGGTGTATATGAAATTTATGACTGTCCGCGTATAGGTGATGTGTTTTCCATGGAAGAAATTCTGATTTCTCTTGGAGCCAAAACACGGTGGGAGGAAGACTGCATAATCGTAGACAGCCGCGGAGTAAGCAAGTCTCAGGTGCCCGAGAGTCTGATGTCTGAGATGCGTTCATCAGTATTTCTTATGGGGAGCCTGCTGGCGCGGTGCGGAGAAGCATCCATATACAGACCCGGAGGCTGCAATATAGGAAAGCGACCCATCGATATACATATAGACGGCCTTACTCAACTGGGATTTGAAATAGAGAGAGAAGAAGAAAAAATATGGTGCAAGGGATTATGCAGGGGAGGAAAGATAACTTTGGCATATCCCAGTGTGGGGGCTACGGAAAATCTGATGATGGCCGCTCTTGCCGGAGACGGAGACACCATAATAGAAAATTGTGCAACCGAGCCTGAAATTTGCGATCTTCAAGGTTTCCTGCGCTCTGCAGGCTTCCAGGTATTCGGTGCAGGCAGCGATACTGTTTTCATCAAGGGAGCCGGAAAAAAACGCGACAGAAACAGCATAGAGTCGATGTATTTTCTTCTTGAAGACAGAATAGAAGCCGCAACATATATGATGGCTGTGCTTGCAACGGGGGGCAGGGCGGTTTTCAGAAACATTAGGCCGGAAATAATGAAAGAGGTGCTGCGCTGCTTTGAAAGAATGGGAGCTACTATAAGAAATTTTGAAAACACCATTGAAATATATACCGCAGCAGGACTTAAAAGCCCCGGCATCATAGTAACTCAGCCTTATCCGGGATTTCCGACAGACTGTCAGCCGCAGATGATGTCCTTATGCTGTTTTGCCAAAGGACTGACCATTTCTCAATCATAATGGTGTCAATACCTTAAACTTTTCACCTGAAACTGGAAAACTTGTTTTAACAACTGGAGATGGGGGCTCAGGCTATGATCCATTTAACTTAAGTCAGAATAATATTGAAATCTGCGGTAAAAATGCTATAATAAAGGGGGTAAAATCGCTTAAAGGCTGCAGAACACAAGCGCAGGATCTGAGAGGCGGTGCCGCCCTTGTAATTGCAGGTCTGGCAGCAGAAGGTCAAACTACTGTGGAGAACATTTATCATATACAGAGGGGATACGAGGACCTTGAAAAAGGACTCAGGTCTTTAGGTGGGTTCATTGAAACAACGGAAGAAGAAAGAAAAGAAGAAAAAGTCCAAGGTCAGTCTGCTGATTAAAATCCTGGTTGCAGCCGCGTTGATGGCAGGTGTTTATGCCTTTGCATCCTCGTCTTTTTTTGATGTCACTGCTTTTCAGGTGGAAGGTAATTCTTACTATGCTGATGACGAGATATTAACTATGGGCAACTGCAAGACCGGAGGCAACATTTTCTGGGGTTCAGGCTGTGGAGAAATAAAAAAACGTCTGGAAAAAGACGCTTATATGGAGAATGTCAAGGTGAAAAGAATCCTCCCGGACAAAATCAGAATCGAGGTAGAGGAGAGGAAGCAGATAGCTGCAGTTGTTTTCGGCGACAATTACGTGGTGGTGGATATCAACGGAATCGTGCTGAGAAAAACTCAGGTTGAGCCGCAGATCACCCTGATACAGGGGCTGACCATAAGCAAGCTGGAAATAGGGCTTCCCATAGAAGTGGAACAGAAAGTTCTGCTGAGACAGATAACCGAAATGCTGGCAACCATGGATTCTTCGGATATGTATTTCAAAAAGATTGAAATCTCGGAAGCAGGCGTCAAAGCCTATGTGCTGGATTACCTTCTGTGTACCGGAACACCGCAGGATATCATGGAATCCATGAAGACCGGCAATCTTCAGAAAGTCGTCAAGGGACTTTTCGATATAAATATAGAGCGGGGAACAATAAATGTCAGCGGTGATGATTACATATCCTTCAGCCCCGTAATTGAGTGAAAAAACATGAAAAAAAGCCTAAAAATCCGTGCATTGAAAGCACAGATATGATACAATAAATAAGATAATCAGGAATACCAAGGAGGACGTATTTAAGATGCTACAGATAGAGACTGAAATGGAAAAAGCGGCAGTCATAAAAGTCATCGGCGTCGGCGGCGGCGGATGCAATGCGGTAAACCGCATGGTTGAAGCAGGGCTTAAAGGCGTTGAATTTATTGCTGTTAATACAGATAGACAAGCCTTGAGCAGATGCCTGGCAGAAACAAAAATACAGATCGGAGAAAAGCTGACAAGAGGACTTGGGGCAGGAGCAAACCCGGAAGTGGGTCAGAGAGCTGCAGAAGAAACGCTTGATGATATTACCGCCGTTATGGACGGAGCTGATATGATTTTTGTAACGGCAGGCATGGGAGGCGGCACAGGAACAGGTGCAGCGCCTATAATTGCCAAAGCTGCCAGAGATATGGGGATCCTTACGGTAGGAGTGGTTACTAAACCTTTTTCTTTCGAAGGTGCCAAAAGAAGAAAGCAGGCGGAGCTGGGAATCAGCTTTTTAAAGAGGTATGTTGATTCGCTGGTGGTGGTTCCAAATGACAAATTGCTCCAGAACTGTGAAAAAAACACATCAATGCTGGAAGCTTTTCGGATGGCCGACGATGTTCTGAGACAGGGTGTACAGGGCATTTCGGATCTGATTTCCGATTTTGCACTTATCAACGTAGACTTTGCCGATGTCAAGTCAGTAATGACAGACAGAGGAATAGCTCATATGGGAACGGGACGCGGCACCGGCGAGAGAAGAGCTCAGGAAGCCGTAAAGGCTGCCATAGAAAGCCCGCTGCTTGAAACAACTATTGCAGGAGCCAAGGCTATACTGCTCTATGTTTCCGGAGGATACGATCTTGGAATGCTGGAAGTAAGCGAGATTGCAGGAATGGTTGAAGAGCAGGCAGACAGAGAATGTATTCTTATCTTCGGTGCGGCTGTCAACGAAGATATGGAAGATGAAATTGCAATCACAGTTATTGCTACGGGCTTTGATGAGGGACTGGAAAAAGAAGATGAGCCGCCGACACCTTCCGTAGGACTGGAAGCTAAACCGGCAGCATCTTCCGAAATGAAGCAGCCTGCGGAGGAACTTTTCGGACAGGTGGAAGGACTTGATGGAACAGAGCGTACTCTGCAGGATATTCTCAGCAGCGAAGAGGGTGGAACCTCAAAATTCGAAATTCCGGAGTTCCTTAGATAGAAAATTTCAGAGCCGGTTTCTTCAAACCGGCTCTTGTGATAAAAAAATAAACGCAAATAATCAGCCAAATGAAAGAAATTACTTCCAAAAATAATCAGATATTCAAGCTTTTCTGCAAACTGAAAATGAAAAAATACAGGGACCGCATGGGGATGTACCTGATTGAAGGGGAAAATCTTCTGGAAGAAGCTGTTAAAAACGGCGTGGCACCTGAAGCCGTTCTTGTCAGAAACGAGGGGGTAAGCGTCTCCGCAGGAGAAAAGATTAAATCTGCCCTTAAAAAATCTGACATTGCAGACAGGTTCTTTCTTATTGACGGCAGGATGCTGGACGAGGTATCGGAAACAGAAACCAGCCAGGGCATAATTGCAGCGGTAAGAAAACCCGTGTTCGGTGCTGATGACTACTTAGATGAAGCAAATCACGGCAACATAGTTGTGCTTGACAGGCTTCAGGATCCGGGAAACATCGGAACAATCATCAGAACGGCAGATGCAGCCGGCTACAGCCTTGTGGTGGCGCTTAAAGGTACAGCGGATATTTTTTCTCCGAAAGTGGTAAGATCTGCTGCAGGTTCCCTTTTCAGAATGCCGGTTATTCTGATGAACGATGCAAAGGAACTGGAGCGATTTACATCCGTCGCCGGAAAAAAGCTGGCGGCCACATGCCTGGATGGAAGCAGGTATTATTATGAAGAGGACCTTTCGCGGGATATCGCACTTGTAATAGGCAACGAGGGGAACGGCATATGCCGGGAGCTTGTTGAGATATCGCCGCTGAAAATAAAAATTCCCATGAAGGGAAATATCGAATCTCTGAACGCCGCGGTAGCGGCAGCCATCATAATGTATGAGGCAGTCAGGGATGAAAAGTAAAAAAGACCATTAAATAAATTCAACATTGAGAGGTAGAACATGCAAGAGAGACTGAAAAAGATTCTGGAAGAATCAAAAGAGCAATTAAAGAAGGCATCCTCTTTGCAGGAAGCAGAAGAAACAAGAATCAAAGTGCTAGGTAAGAAAGGTGAACTTACGGAAATACTCAGGTCAATGGGCAAGCTTTCTCCGGAAGAAAGAAAGGAACTCGGACAGGCGGCCAATCAGGTGAGAGCGGAAGTTGAAAAGATGCTTGCCGATACCGTAAACGAACTGAAAGAAAAAGCAAGAGAAGCCAAGTTCAAAGCTGAGACTATAGATGTTACCGAGCCGGGAAAGGACTTTAAGCTTGGCACAAAACATCCTATCACCATAACCATCGAAGAAATAGCAAAAGTCTTTAAATCCATGGGATTCTCTCTGGCAGAAGGACCGGAGGTTGAAACGGTATTCAATAACTTCGATGCCCTTAACGCTGACCCGTATCATCCTGCAAGAGACTGGACCGATACCTTTTATATAAATGACGAAATACTGCTGAGAACACAGACTTCCCCTGTTCAGGTGAGAACGCTTCTGAGTCAGAAACCTCCTATAAGAGTCTTTGCTCCGGGAAGATGTTTCCGCTGCGACACACCCGATGCCACACACTCTCCTATGTTCCATCAGGTAGAGGGCCTGGTGGTTGACGAGGGAATAACCATGGCAGACTTGAAAGGCGTTCTTGACAGTTTTGCCAAGCAGATGTTCGGATCGGATACGAGAACAAAATTCAGACCGCATCACTTCCCATTTACTGAACCGTCAGCCGAAATGGATGTTTCATGCTTCAAATGCGGCGGAAAAGGCTGCAGAGTATGCAAAGGAAGCGGATGGATTGAAATTCTGGGATGCGGAATGGTTCACCCTAATGTACTCAAAGTAGGTGGAGTTGATACAGAAAAATACACAGGTTTTGCTTTCGGTATGGGCGTAGAAAGAATTGCAATGCTCAAATACGGAATTGATGACATAAGACTGCTTTACGAAAACGATATGCGTTTCATTGAGCAATTCAAATAGGAGGTACCGAAGATGATAGTTTCACTGGAATGGTTAAAAGATTATACAGATTTAAATGTCAGCCCTGAAGAATTCTGCGAGAAAATGATAATGTCGGGCTCAAACCTGGAGACCATGGAGCATGTGGGTGCAGACATGGAAAAGGTTGTAGTTGGAAAGATAACAAAAATAGAAAAACACCCTGATGCAGATAAGCTGGTAGTCTGCAAAGTCGATGTGGGAGAGACGGAACCCATTCAGATAGTAACAGGTGCGCCTAACGTTTTCGAGGGTGCGCTGGTTCCCGTAGCTCTTGACGGCAGCAGAATACCGGGTCCTCTTCACGGACAGCCTAAAAAAGAAGGCGGAGTAAAGATCAAGGCAGGAAAACTGAGAGGAGTTGAATCTTGCGGCATGCTTTGCTCCTTTGGAGAACTGGGCTTCCAGGACAAGGTTGTTCCTGTAAATCAGAGGGACGGAATATGGATTCTCAACGGAGAGTATGAACCCGGAGCAGATTTTGCACAGGCACTGGAACTGGATGACTACATTATAGATTTTGAAATAACTCCAAACAGACCGGACTGCCTGTCAATGCTGGGAATGGCCAGAGAGACAGCCGCCACCTTTGATGAAAAGGTTTCCTATCCCGACACCACATGTCTGAATGAAACAGATAAGGCTGAGGATTATATAAGCGTAGAAATAAAATCCGATCTCTGCAAACGTTATGTTGCCAGAGTTGTAAAGGATGTAAAGGTTGAAGATTCACCTTGGTGGCTCCAGAGAAGACTGATTCATGCAGGAATGAGACCTATAAACAACATAGTTGATATCACCAACTTCGTAATGCTGGAATATGGTCAGCCGCTGCATGCTTTTGATATAAACAGCGTTGAAGGACGCAAAATAGTTGTTGATACAGCAGAAGAAGGGGAAAAATTCGTAACGCTTGATGGAACGGAAAGAACTCTCGACGACAGGATGCTCATGATTCATGATGCGGAAAAATCCATTGCCGTGGCAGGTGTAATGGGTGGACTGAATTCAGAGATAGAAGAAACTACAAAGACTGTCATTGTAGAGTCAGCCAACTTCCTGGGAAACAGCGTAAGAACTACTGCAAAAAGATTGGGACTTCGTACAGAAGCTTCTGCCAGATATGAAAAAGGTATAGATCCGAATCTGTGCCATGACGCTGCAGACAGAGTATGCCGCCTTATTGAACTGATAGGAGCCGGAACAGTGGTTGGGGGCAGCGTTGATGTTTATCCTGCTCCTGAAAAGGCCAGAACCGTTGAAGGCAGAGTGAGCCGCATAAACAAAGTTCTCGGAATAGAAATAAGTAGGGAACATATGGTAAGATATTTCGAAAGCCTGGAAATGAAGGTGGAAGGCGAAGGCGACAGGCTGCTGGTAACTCCTCCTACAGTAAGACAGGACATTGAAATCGAAGAAGATCTTATTGAGGAAGTAGCAAGACTTTACGGCTATGATAAACTCCCTGTAACAATACCAAAAGGAAACAACGAGGCATCCCAGTCTTATGAGAGAGATGTAAAGGATCTGGCAAGAGAAACCATGTGCGCTATGGGGGCAGATGAAATTCAGACCTATTCTTTTGTAAGCCCTAAGGGTGTGGACAACATCAGAATAGATGATGACTCATGGGAAAGAGCTTTCGTAAGAATATTAAACCCGCTTGGAGAAGATACTTCCGTCATGAGAACAGTTCTTACACCGGGAATGCTGGAAGTTCTGGGACGTAACTACTCCAGAAACATAGAATCTGTAAGAGCCTTTGAAATCGGAAACACTTTCATGCAGAATCTTATGGATCCTGAGGGGCTTCCTATCGAAAGTGATGCCATGTCAGTGGGGATTTACGGAAAAGATAATGACTTCTTCACATTAAAAGGAATGATTACTGAACTCCTCAGCAAACTGGGAATCAGAGACGTTGAATTTACAGCCGAAAGAGAATACGGCACCTATCATCCCGGCAGATGCGCCAGAATCCTGACAAGAGAAAAGGTTACAGGCAGAAACCCTGAAGAAGCAGAATGGGTAGAACTGGGAATAATGGGAGAATTTCATCCTGATGTGACTGAAAAATACGGCATAGGTGCCCGCTGCTGCGGAGCTGAACTGATGCTTAATGTCATAACCGAAATGGCAGATATGGAAAAGGTTTACTATCCTCTGCCTAAGTATCCGGCAACATCAAGAGACATAGCACTGGTTGTAGATGAAGAGATGACAGTAGGTGAAATACAGAAGGTTATAAGAAAAGCCGGCGGAAAACTTTTAAAGAAAATTGAGCTTTTCGACGTTTACAGAGGACCTCAGGTGGGCGAAAACAAGAAGAGCGTTGCCTTTGCACTTACTTACAGACATGACGATAAGACTCTTACAGACGAAGATGTAAATGCTGTTCACAACAAGATACTGACGAATCTGAAAGAAAAATTAGATGTAGTTCTGAGAGATATTTAAGGAGCAGGACTTATGGAAAGCAACAAGGTAAAAGTAAGAATTTACGGTCAGGAATACACCATAGCAGGCGAAAGAGACGCTGATGCCATAAGGGAGATTGCGGACCATGTCAACGAAAAGATGCGTGAACTTTCACGCAGCTTTTCGACCAACGGACAGGGCAACCTTGCTGTTTTAACGGCTATAAATATTGCAGATGAATATTATGAGGCCAAAGCAGAAACAGAACGACTGAAAGAAGCAAATGAGAGGCTGCGCCGGGATACGGAGCATTACCTCAGAATGTGGGAAGATGCCAAGAAAAACTTTTCGCAATACAAGGAAAGCGCGGCTAAAGCTCAGGAGGAAAAGAAAGTAAGCGAAGAAAGATATAAAGAACTGGAGGCGCGTTGCAGCGAGTTCGAGAATTCTTTCTTCGATCTGCAGATGGAAAATCTGCAACTGAAAAGCCAGCTTGAAAAAGTAAAGAAGACAGATGAATTCTAAAGCGTTAAATATACTGGAATACAATAAAATAACAGAAATGCTGTCAGCACAGGCCGCATCGTCAAAAGCCGGAAAGAATCTGAAACGGCTGAGACCTATGACTGACATCAGCACCATCCGGGAGGCTCTTGCCGAAACCGGAGAGGCGGTGGATGTCATAGTCCGCAAGGGGAATATCCCTCTGGGGCAGCCTTATGACATAGAAGAGTCTCTTACTTTTGCCAGAAAGGGCGGAAGCCTGACCATGAGGCAGCTCCTTCAGATTTTATATAATCTTAAGGTTGCATCAAATATAATTACTTTTTTAAAAAGTGATTTACCGCCGTTGCCTGTAATAGACGGAATACGGGAAGTTATTACTACATTTCCCAGACTGGCCGAAAATATTGACAGATGCATTTTATCCGAAGACGAGATGGCGGACAGTGCTTCTCCGGAACTGAAAAATATACGAAGAAGTATTGCCAGACAAAATGATGCCATCAGAAATCGTCTGAATAATATTCTTAATTCTGCAGATAACAGAACATATCTTCAGGATTCAATAGTAACAATACGTGACGGAAGATATGTAATACCTGTCAAGGCAGAACATCGCAGCAGGTTTGCGGGAATAATACATGACCAGTCAGCTACCGGAGCCACTCTGTTCATAGAGCCGCAGGTGATAGTAAATATGAACAATGAACTGCGGGAATTGGAGCTGGCGGAGCAGGTGGAGATTGACAGAATACTTGCAGAACTTTCGTCAGCTGTGGCAGAGCATTTCAGCGAGATAATGAATAACCAGAAGCTTCTTATCCAGCTTGATATGATGTTTGCCAAAGGAAAACTGGCTGTCAAGATGCAGGCGGAAATGCCGGAGATATCCGATGACAGGCTGATGGTTCTGAAAGAAGCAAGGCATCCCCTTATAGACGCCGGAAAAGCCGTTCCTATCGATGTTTCCATAGGAGGCAGCTACAGCACTCTTGTGGTGACAGGACCTAACACCGGAGGAAAGACGGTAACATTAAAAACAGCAGGTCTTCTGGTGATGATGGCTCAGAGCGGCCTTCATATTCCTGCGGCAGGAACCAGCATAATACCTGTCTTCAAAAATGTTTTTGCCGACATCGGTGATGAGCAGAGCATAGAGCAGAGCCTCAGCACCTTCTCGTCACACATGAGCAATATTGTGGATATACTCAAAGAGGTGGATCATCAGTCTCTGGTACTTCTGGACGAACTGGGTGCAGGAACTGATCCTACTGAAGGGGCAGCTCTGGCAATTTCAGTGCTGGAGAAGCTAAAAGCATGCGGAGCCTGCACTATTGCTACAACACATTATAATGAACTGAAAAAATATGCTCTTTCTACTGAAGGCGTGGAAAACGGCTCAATGGAATTCGATGTGAAGACATTAAGCCCAACTTATCGGCTGCTGACAGGAATACCGGGGAAGTCAAATGCCTTTGAAATATCGCGTAAACTGGGATTGTCCGAAGAAATAATAGACAGAGCGTCTCAGTTTCTTGAAAGGGGAGACATCCGTTTTGAGGAAGTACTGGATGCAATAGAAAGAGATAAAAAGCAGGCTGAAGAAGAACGCATGGAAGCCGCAAGACTGCTGAATGATATGAGGAAGCAGCAGTCTGATATGGAGAAGCGCCGTCAGCAGCTGGATATTGATGAGCAGAAGATAATAAGCAGAGCCAAGGAAGAGGCAAGAGATATTCTCAAAGAAGCCAGAGATACTGCCGGTGAAGTCAGCAGGGAGCTGCGAAAGCTAAACAAAATAGACAGCCTCGGAGAAAGAAATAAGCGCTTTGACAAAAACAGGAGAAAACTTAAGGAAGCCGAAGACAGGGTGTCTGAAAATCTCATAAGACGCGTCAACCAGAGCCCTGTTGATGCGGCGGATTTAAAAATAGGAGACCGTGTAAGAGTTCTTACTCTTGATCAGATAGGCGAAGTACTGTCGATGCCTGACAGTAAAGGAGACCTGACCGTAAAGGTGGGTATCATGAAAGCAAACATAAATATAAGAGATCTGATGGTTACCGAGCAGGAGAAAGACGATTCGAAAACCGGAAAGAGTAAATACGGTAATCTGTACAAGGCCAAAGCCCAGACAATTTCATCATCGGTGAATGTGCAGGGTGAAAATCTTGAAGATGCACTGATGGATGTGGACAAATATCTGGATGATGCATATATAGCAGGGCTGAAGGAAGTTACCATAATACACGGTAGAGGAGAAGGCGTGCTTAAGGAAGGACTGAGGAAGACTTTCAGAAATCATAAGCATGTTAAGGAATTCAGAAAAGGAAGATATAATGAAGGCGGTGACGGAGTCACCATAGTAACGCTTAAGGAGTAGAACATGTATGTAATCAGCCGGTGCCTTCTGGGTTGCAACTGCAAATACAACGGTGGAAATAATGAGGCCCCGGAAGTTATTTCTTTCTGCCGTAATCACAGCTATGTGTCCGTATGCCCGGAAACGGCAGGAGGCCTGCCTAGCCCCAGACCGCCGGCAGAAAAGACAGGAGACAGAATCATCGATAAAGAAGGCAAAGATGTGACCGAAGCCTTCGTCAGAGGTGCAGAGATTTCCCTGTCAGAATGTCTTTCGGCAGCAGAGGCGGAAGGGAAAAAAATAGAGGGAGCCATATTGAAAGCCAACAGCCCCTCATGTGGAGCCGGTAAAATATATGACGGAACTTTTTCCGGAACTCTTACAGACGGTTATGGCGTCTTTGCCTCGAAACTTGCGCAGCTGGGAATAGAGGTCATCACTGAAAAGGAGAAAATAAAATGGTAAATTTCAAGGAAGAAATTGCGAAGATTATATCTGAACATGTGGAGGGACTTACCCTTGCTGAAGTTGAGAATATAGTGGAGGTTCCACAGGATACTAAAATGGGAGACTATGCTTTCCCTTGCTTCAGGCTGGCAAAGGTGCTTAGAAAAGCTCCTCCGATGATTGCCGCAGAAATTGCAGAAAAAATTTCCGGCAATCCGATGTTTGAAAAGGTGGAGCAGGTAAACGCATATGTAAACATGTTTATTTCAAAAAAAGAATTTGTTAAAGATGTGGTTGACGAAGTGCTTGCCAAGGGTGAAGAATACGGAAAAACCAATGTGGGCGGAGGCAAAACCGTGATTGTGGAATTTTCTTCACCAAATATTGCAAAACCATTTCATATCGGCCATATAAGAAGCACGGTAATAGGAAACTCAATAAACAAAATTTATTCCGCTATGGGATATAACGTAGTAAGGATAAATCATCTGGGAGACTACGGAACACAGTTCGGAAAGATGATATGCGCCTACAGGCATTGGGGCAATAAGGAAGATGTAATAAACGAGCCAATAAAGACTCTGCTCAGCTATTACACCAGGTTCCATGTGGAAGTTGAGGAGCATCCGGAGCTGGATGATGAAGCCAGAGAAATATTCGCCAAACTGGAGCGCGGTGAAAAAGAAGAAGTGGAGCTGTGGCAGTGGTTCAGAGACGAAAGTCTTAAAGAATTCAACAGAGTTTACAAGATGCTGGGCATCGAATTTGACTCATACGCAGGAGAAAGTTTCTATTCTGATAAGATGCCGCGCATAGTGGAAATGCTGGAGGAAAAAGGACTTCTTGAGGAATCCAACGGAGCACAGATAGTCGATCTTGAACCTTACGGTCTTACACCGGCACTTATCAAGAAGTCAGACGGATCTTCGCTATACATTACAAGAGACATTGCAGCTGCTGTTTACAGGAAAGAACACTACGATTTCTATAAAAATATATATGTGGTTGCATCACAGCAGAACCTTCACTTCCAGCAGTGGATAAAGATAATAGAACTGCTTGGATTTGACTGGGCGAAGGACAATATCCATGTTCCTTTCGGGCTGGTAAGCCTTGAAGACGGAACCATGTCCACAAGACATGGAAGGGTTGTATTCCTTGAAGATGTTCTTAACAGGGCTGTAGATCAGACAAGAGAGATAATAAAGGAGAAAGGCGTAAACACCGACAATGTGGACGAGACTGCAAAGCAGGTTGGTATAGGTGCCGTAATCTTCCAGGAACTCTCAAACAACAGGATAAAAGATTATGTTTTCTCATGGGATAAGGTATTGGATTTCAACGGAGAAACAGGACCATACGTTCAGTATACCTACGCAAGAGCAGCCAGCGTTCTCAGAAATGCAGGCGAAGATGTATGCAGGGCTGCAGAAGGAGAAATCAGTCCTGAATACATTACAGGCGAAAGCGCATATGAGCTGGCGAAGCTTATATATGCACTGCCTCAGGTTATCTGTGATGCCGGGGAAAGATATGAACCTTCTGTACTCACAAGGCATATTGTGGATATGGCTCAAAGCTTTAACCGCTTCTACCATGATGAACATATCCTGGTTGATGATGAAGAAGAAAAGGTTGCAAAGCTGGCACTTGTAAAAGCTGCCAAGACTGCAATCAAAAACGGACTTTCGCTGCTGGGAATGGAAGCACCGGAAAGAATGTAATATTATTAAAGGGAGATAATCATGCGTTACGTCGGAGATATTTACAGACCGCCAAGTGAAGCCTACAGTCTTCTGGTTCAGGTAACCATAGGCTGTTCACATAACAAGTGCACATTCTGCAACATGTTTAAGGAAAAACAGTTTAAGGTGAGAAATCCGGAGGAAGTACTGGAGGATCTTGCATGGGCAAGGAGCCACTATTCAAGGGTTGAAAGGATTTTTCTTTGTGACGGAGATGCCCTCTGCCTTGCAAACCATAAGCTGATAAGAATACTTGACTACATCAGAGAAAACTTCCCAGAATGCGGGAGAGTGACCACTTACGGAAGGGCAACCGATGCCTTGAGAAAGACCGATGAAGAGCTGAGGGAATTGAGAGAACACGGAATGACCATGGTATATCTGGGAGCAGAATCAGGCAGTGCCAGAGTCCTGGAGATGGTCAATAAGGGTGAAACCAGGGAACAGCTCATACAAGGGGTAAAGAGGCTGGAAAATGCAGGCATCAAGACGTCGGTGACCTTTATAAGCGGACTGGCCGGCCCTGATATGTGGGAGGAGCACGCCATTGAGACCGGAAAGATGATTGCCGAAATGAATGCTTCATACGTGAGTCTGCTGACGCTAATGCTTCAGCCGCCGGCACCGATGCTTGAGGATTACCGGTCTGGAAAATTCAAACTGCTTTCTCCTGAAGAGGTTCTGGCAGAAACGTGTCTGATGCTCAAATATGCAAAACCATCCAAACCTTGCGTGTTCAGAAGCAATCATGCCTCCAACTATGTCTCTCTGAGAGGCAACCTGCCTGCCGACAATGAGAACATGATCGCCTCCCTCAAAAGATGCATGGAGGACAGAGGACTGCTCAAAGACGAAAGATTCAGAATGCTTTAATTGAAGAGGCAATATGAAAGTTTTACTGACTACACTTAATTCCCAATATGTTCACTCCAACCCGGCACTAAAATATCTTTATACCGTCACGGTAGATACCCCCGATGAAGTGAGCATAAGGGAATTTACCATCAACAATGAGGAATCATACATATTCGGCGAACTTGTAAGAGCAAACTGTGACATGGTTTGCTTTTCTTGCTACATCTGGAACATTGAAAGAACCAAGGATATAGCCGCAAGTCTTAAAAAAGCCATGCCCGAGGTAAAAATATGCCTGGGAGGACCTGAGGTGAGCTTCAATGCACACATATTTGCAATGGAAAATCCATGGGCTGACTATATACTGTGCGGAGAGGGAGAATATTCATTTTACAGGCTGCTGGAAGTTCTGAGAGAGTCAGGAGAAGGAAACCGGCTGGCTACGGTGCCGGGGCTTGTTTACAGAGACGGAGGGAAAATTTATGTAAATCCTCAGATGGAACCGATGAATTTCAATTCCATCCCCTTTCTGTATTCCATGGTGGAATGTGAGACGGATAAAGTGATTTACTATGAATCCTCCAGAGGATGTCCTTTCAGGTGCAGTTACTGTCTTTCTTCCATAGAAAAGTCAGTAAGAGCGCTTTCAATGGATCGAGTTAAAAAGGATCTGGGCTATTTTATCTATAAAAACGCCATGCAGGTTAAATTCATAGACAGAACCTTTAACTATGATGAGGATAGGGCATACGAAATTTTCAAATATCTGATAGAGGAAGATAACGGACATACAAATTTCCATTTCGAAATATGCGCAGACCTTCTTTCTCAGAAAACCATAGATCTTCTTGCAGGAGCAAGAAAAGGCCTGTTTCAGTTTGAAATAGGGATACAGTCGGCAAATCCCGAGACACTTAGAGCTGTAAATCGTAAGGAAAACATTTATCCTGTGCTGTACAACACAGAAAAACTTTTACAAGCGGGAAATATTCACATACATGTGGATTTAATAGCCGGGCTGCCTTATGAGACTTATGAACTTTTCGGGCGTTCCTTTGACAAGGTGTACCAACTGGGCGCCGATGCCTTTCAAATGGGTTTCCTTAAAGTGCTGCCCGGAACTCCGATGGCTGCTGATGTCGGAAGATACGGCATAAAATCAAGAGACAAGGCGCCATATGAAATTATTTCCAACATGTGGATAAATGCTGAAGAGATGGTGCGTCTAAAAGAAATAGAAAAGATGCTTAACATATATTACAACAGAGGAGGGTTCAGGGAAAGCCTTGCAGTCCTGAAAAGTAAAAGCGGATTTACTCCTTTCAGACTTTTCGAAAAGATAGCGGACTTTTATTTTAAAGAAGGTTATCAGCACAAAAACAGAAAAAAAGAAGAGCAATACAGAATCCTTAAAAAATTTGCCCATGAGGCAGATCTTGGAGACGCTGATTTTGAAAATGCAATTGAAAAGGATTTGCAAAGCGCATTTAATGCCGAAGAAGTAAAGCGTTTTTTAAAAAAGGGCTGGGAAATATAAGCGGATTGAACAGGAGAAAAATTTATGGACATGATAAACAGAGAAGATAGAATCGGGATGTATTTAAGACCTCATGTAGACGATTTTGTGTTTGACGAATTATCTGAGGGATATCTGGAAAGAACGGGTCTCGGCCAGATACTTTCAGGAGTTTCGGTTCCTGTCAGAAAGAAGGATCTGGGCAATATTTCCACTCTTAACATTGCTATAAGTATGGCTTTTATAATCGGTATCGACCCCGGATTTAAATTCAGGGACAATTATGTGGCATACATAATCAAGTGCTTTGGCAAAAATTTTGCTCAGGGACTTATTGCCGACGGTGTGGAGGCAGCTCAGAAAAAAGATTTTGACCATGCATGCATTCAGTTCAGAGCGGCTATAATAATAGATCCTGACAGCGTGGATGCTGTGTATTGTTACGGACGAGCATGTAAGGATGCTTATGAACTGGGTGAGGATGAGGAATATATCGCAAGGTTTAAGCTGGAGTCCATTGAAGCATTTGAAGAAGTTACCATGCGTAAACCTGACTTTGCAGAAGGCTATTATTTCCTGGGGTACGGATATATAAACCTGGGGCTTTATATAAAGGCCAAACTCACATGGGAAGAATTCATGAAACTCAGTGATGATCAGGGAAAAAAGAAAGAGATCGGTGAGCGCCTGGCAGTTCTTGATGAACCGGTGGAGATTGAAAAGGGATACAATATGATCCTTTCAGGTAAGTATGCCGATGGTATTGAGATTCTTTCAAAATATACGGACAGCAGATTTAAAGACTGGTGGCCTTTGTGGTATTATCTTGGAACAGCCCATGAAGCAATTGGTATGGAGGATGTTGCGGAAGAAGAATTTAAAAAAGTTCTCCGGCTTTCACCAAGCAACATAGAAACCATGGAGGAACTGGTGAAGATTTATAATGCAAGGGGAGATGAATCTTCGGCAGAGAAGTACAGAAATAAAATAAATATAGTAAAGGATAACATACGGAAGGATAAGTTAACTGCCGAAGAAATTAAAAAAAATTCTTATAATTAGTATTGACATAGCATCAATGCTCGTGTATAATTATCAGTGTTGTCAGCAATGACAACCGTTGTTCCAAGGTAGCTCAATGGTGGAGCACTCGGCTGTTAACCGATAGGCTGTGGGTTCGAGCCCCACCCTTGGAGCCATTTTTTTGCCGGAGTGGCGGAATTGGCAGACGCACAGGACTTAAAATCCTGCGATCCTTACCGATCGTACCGGTTCGACCCCGGTCTCCGGCACCAGCTTTTTTTATTTGCGGCAAACGGAGAACCGGAATAAAAATGGTCAAATCGAATACAATATAACAAGATGACGCGGGGTAGAGCAGCTGGTAGCTCGTCGGGCTCATAACCCGGAGGTCGTTGGTT
>OLSB01000424.1_pt1 | contig 48849 bp, 42 predicted proteins | sample 1672071 | NCBI WGS metagenome assembly OLSB01 (sample SAMEA3136642, study PRJEB25190) | human gut metagenome | biome: human gut; feature: human-associated habitat; material: faeces | place: Austria | collected 2013 | reverse complement strand
AACCGCCCCCAAGCAGACAGTGAAAAAACAAAAACATTTAAGCGAAAAATCCACCCGCTTCGCGGGTGGATTTTTATTCATGCGGCAGGCTTTTTCGACGGCGTATCCGCCGTCACGTCACGGTGCGCCGAACGGATTTATCAAAGCCGCTTCCTCGATAAATCCCGCGGTGTTTTTGTCTGCCGTCACCGTGCCGTCAATCCGATTTTTCCACCGTTATCGCGGCACGGCGCACAAGTCCGCCTCGCGTGATCGTAACATAGGCGGGCTCGCCGTTTTCATATTTTATTTCAAAGCATGCTCCGTCTCTGACAAACGCAAGCGTATCCCCTTTGCGCTTGCCGTTCGCTCGCGCGGCGTTCAGCCAATCACGCCCTCCCGCACACGCGCCGTCGGAAAGCGGGATCGACGTTTCGCCGCAATTTACGCGGTTCTCCGTGCCGCGGAATGTAAAGACAACGCCGCGGAGATTTTCCGGCTCCGTTATTCTCACGGAGCCATCACCCCTGTCCACGCGGAGCCTGTATCCATCCTCCGAGGCAAATACCACGATCGCCCCTTCGGGAAACAGAGCCTCGTCCCGAGACGCGCCCTCTCCTTCGTTTGAAGCGCATGACGACGAAAAAAGGAGAAGAAGCGCCGCCGAACAAAATATAAAGAATCTGAATTTACGCATAACAAAATCCCTCCGATATAACAAGTATATCGGAGGGATGTCCCGATTATGACAAGCCTCAGCGGGAAACCTCGGATACCACGGTAGCTTCCTTGTTGCTGTACTTGAAGCGGTCGACCATTTTTGCAACGACTTCAACGATAATTACCGTCTTTGAGCCGTCCTTCTCCGCAAAGCGGAAGAAGTAGCAGTCATTGGTCACATTCGGTGCGCTTCTGAAATCGATGGTGCGCTTTACACCGTCTGTGTACTGGCTCTTGTACTGCTCGGTATAGGGAGCGATGATCTCCGCCTCGCGGGCGTACTGCTCGTTCGCGCGGAAAAGCTGAGTGTTCTGGATGGACTTCGCGGGGTCAAAATGCGTTCTTGGGGCGCTGTGCTGAGCCTTGGTCACGCCGAGGAAGGCGTATATCTGCTCCATCGAGGCGTCGTAATTATATATCAGATCCTCAAATTGCAGCTTCAGCACCTTGGCGCTGCCGGACGGGCGCTCGCTGCCGCGCAGGCGGCGGTAAAACTGCGCAAATTCCTCCGCATCCGTCGGGAACACGACGGCGTTATTGCGCGACCGCCAGACGTATTTGTTCTGGATGAACACATCGCGCGGGTCGCGGCTGACCTCGAATACGCGCAGCTCGTCCCCGAAGTAATTATCCACGCGGAAAAGATTGTGCGGCAGCAGGAGCTGATCGAGCACGATGTTGTGCTCCTGCAGGCCAATCTCGTCCATTACCCCGGAAATAAAGCGTGAGGCGGCGGAATAGAATTCCTCCTCGGTGGGGATCGAAAGCATGGTGTCGTAATACGTGCGCGGCTTGCGAAGCAGCACCTTTTTCATCGTCAGCAGCCAGACGATCTTGCGGATGCACAGCTCAACAAACATGCGTGCGTTGGTGTTCTCCTGCCAGTACCAGTAATAGTTCGGCCGGGAGAAGGTCAGTTCGTCGACAAAGCGGAGGCACAGATCGTAAAAACCGGGGCCGACATGCTCGTTATAGTGCCCGACCCACCAGTATTTTTTCGTGCACAGCTGCTTCATCGTGCCGAGAAAGCTGTGCAGCGCTTCGTCGCTGCGTATGGCGTTGTTGCCGTGCAGGAGCTTGTCCTCAAGGTCGAAAACGCCGTTCGGGCAGTGCAGAAAAACAAACTCAAAGTCGCCGTCGCGGGCGCTGCATCCGTCTATCTCGGCGAGAATATCCGTCACCGCAGACGAGCCGGAGCCCATATATCCGATGGGTACAAGTATCTTATTCATGTGTCCTCCAGTGTTATTAGAAAATATTAGAAAATAAAGTCTTTATTTTCCATCCAAAAAGTGGTAAAATACGAACATGCTGTGACAAATTATATCCCATTCTGACAAAAAAAGCAAGCCGTGCGGGTGCTGCACGGGGACAAGAGCTTATTCGTGCTGCTGCCAATATTATTAAAAAATAAGGACTTTACTTTATATTCAGAAACTGGTAGAATAATAAATTAGCTGTGACTGATTATATCTTATTTTGACAGGAAAGGCAAGCTATGCAGGAAAAATCACTTGCCCGTAACGGCATATACAAAGCTCTGCTGAATATCTTTAACCTTGTAGTCCCTCTGCTTGTCGGCCCCTACGTGACCGGCCTGCTGAACGAGGAGCTTTACGGCATATATAACCGCGTCTATACCGAGTACAGCATCTTCCTCGCGCTGGCCTCCTTCGGCATATATAACTACGGCGTGCGCGAGATAAGCCGCGTCAGGAACGACCCGGTTGCAACGAACAAGCTCTTCACGAGCCTTTTCCTCATCGGCATCGTCTCCAACGGCGCAGCGATGCTGGTGTATGTGGCATATACCTTCTGGCGGTCAAACTCCCAGATAGAGGTATATGTCTATCTCGTCATGCTTATCCAGCTTTTCGCGAACATATTTTATGTGGAATTTGCGAACGAGGCCAAGGAGAACTACCGGTTCATAATGGTCAAGACCATACTTGTGCGGCTGGGCTATCTGATATCCATCTTCGTGTTCGTGCGCAAGCCGAGCGACGTTGTGCCGTACGCCGTGGTTATTTCCATGACCAACTTTGTCAATAATATCCTCAGCTATATCAAGATCAGACGCGACGTGCACTTTGACTTCGGCGGCCTGACGATAAGAAAGCACCTGTTCCCGCTGGTGGTGTCGCTCGTTATAGTGAATGTGGACGTTTTCTATTTCCAGCTGGATAAGATAATGCTTTCGCCGTTGGTGAGCGATATCGCGGTCACGGAGTATTATATCCCGACTAATATGGTCGGCATGGTGTCCGCGGTGCCGCATGCACTGATATATGTTGCAATACCGCGTGTGTCGGCGCTGCTGGGCGAAGGGAAGCGGGACGAATATGAGCGGGTTCTGAACGACACGACGGAGAAATACCTCGCTCTCGTTATCCCTATAAATTTCGGCTTTATGGTGCTTGCAAAGGAGGTCATGCAGCTATACACGCGGGACGTGTACACGTATGCTTGGCCGGTTCTTGTTGTTGCTGCAATATCACGAATCGTACTGTCATATCAGGCGATACTGAATAATCTTGTGATGTACGTCAATTCACGCGAAAAGCAGCAGGTTGCGTTCCTCGCCGTTTTTGGCATTGTAAACCTTGCGATGAATTTTACCCTCGTCGCCCTTGGCTGCTTTACGGTCATCACATCGCTTGCAACGACAACTGCTGCGGTTGCACTCTTTGTTATCACTTGCCATACTTATGCAATTAAAAAGCTTGGGGTGAACTGCCCTCTGTTTTCAAAGCGCGCCTGCGGCTATTTGCTTGCTTCCGCGCTGTTCATCCCGATATCGCTGCTTATCCGCCTCGCGGGACTGAATTATTGGGTCAACATCGCGGCGATAATCATTGCATGTGTTGCGCTGTATGCCGCATATATGATACTTACTAAGGACAAGCTGGCGTATGAGTTGCTGAACGCGACCATATTCCGCGGCAGAAATAGGCAGAAAGAATAAAATCAGGGAGATAAGACATGAAAACTGTGCGTATAATTACGCTGCACCTTGCTTATGGCGGTATAGAAAAAGCCGTCTGCCAGATGGCGAGCATGTTCGCAGAAAAATACGACGTGGAGATAGTCTCCGTATATGACATGCCGGACGCCCCAGCCTTCCCGATAGACGAACGCGTCCGCGTCCGCTATCTTCTCGACGAGATACCGAACAGAGACGAATGGCGTGACTGCGCCCGCAGGAAGGACGTCTTCGGCCTTGCGCGCGAGAGCGTGAAGGCGGCGCGCATTCTGCACGATAAAAAGAAGGCCGTCATAGACGCGATATCCGCGATAGACGACGGCATAATAATAACCACCCGCCCCGAACATAACGTTCTCCTGTCCCGATTCGGGCGCGAGGGCGTATATAAGCTTGGCCAGATCCATCAGGATCACTGCTTTGACAAAAAGCTGCTTGACAGCTTCCGCCGCGACTACGGCGGGCTTGACGCGTTTATTCTTCTCACGCCGGGGCTTGCCTCCGAGGTGCGGGAGATCATGCGGGATAATAAGCACACGAAAATAGTCTCTATTCCTAATTTTCTTGAACACTATCCGGAGACCGTACCGGAGCGGAGGGAGAAAACAATCCTCGCAGTCGGCAGGTTGGTCGATGTGAAGGGCATGGACAGGCTTATCAGGATCTTCGCCGCGGTGCATGAAAAGGCGCCGGACTGGAGCCTGCGCATCGCGGGCGAGGGCGAGGAGCGCCCCGCGCTCGAAGCGCTGATAGAAAAGCTTGGCATTTCCGGCTGTGTGAAGCTTATGGGCATGCTCACGGCGGACGAGGTGGAGCGGGAGATGCTCTCGGCGGCGATATATGCCAGCACCTCGAAGAGTGAGGGGCTGTCGTTCGCGCTGGTGGAGGCGATGAGCTGCGGCATGGCACCTGTCGTGTTCGATGTCCGCGTCGGCCCCGGGGCGACGATCACCGACGGCGTGAATGGCTATCTCGTGCCCGACGGCGACGAGGCGGCCTTCGCGGAGCGGCTGCTCGCGCTCATCAACAGTCCGGAGCTTATGGCGGAGCTGCGCGCGAATGCGGAGCGCCGCGCGCAGGACTTTTCCAGGGAAAACATATCCCGGCAGTGGTTTGACCTTCTGGAGGATAAAGAATAAAACATGCAGACAAACGTATCTTCGGCAAAGAAGTTTTTTTATGACAACTGGCTGACGCTTCTTATAGCGCTTCAGCCCCTGCTCGACACTCTCGCGTTTTGGACGCAGAACGAGCGCGGCACCGTGGCAGGAGTAATACGGCTCATAATAATGCTGGTTCTCCCGATAGTGCTGCTCATCTCCCTGCGCGGCGAGCGGAGGAAAAAGCTCTTTATCGCGCTGTGCATCGTGGGCGGCTACTGTCTGCTGCACGTTCTCAACGGCCTGCGCGTCGGCAATTATATGCTCGATATGCTCGTTCTTGATACCAAGTACATGGCGCGTGTCGTGCAGATGCCGGTGCTGGCGCTGTGCTTTATGGCGTATCTGGACGGCGAGGAGCGCGCGCTACAGGTCGAGCGGGGGCTTCATATCGCCGCCGCCGTGCTGATTGCCTCGCTTGTCATCTCCGCACTGACGCATACGGCAAACTCGACCTATCCGAACGGGATAGGTATTTCCGGCTGGGTCATCGTCACAAACGGTAATTCCGCGAGTATTATATTGACGATACTTGCGCTCAGCTCCGTACTCAGCACGCTCAAGGATAAGCCGATATATCTGACGCTTATATTTATCGTGGGTAGCTCCGTGTTTCTCATAGCAAACGGCACCAAGGCCTGTTATTTTTCGCTGCTTTTGATGTGCTTCTGCGGCGTTATCATGCTCGCGCTGACATGGATATGCGGCGACAGGGCAAGGCTTGGACGCGATATAACCGTAGCCTCGGCTCTGGTGCTTGTCGCGGTGCTTTCGCTTGTGCTTTACCCCTACACCCCGGCCGCCGCCGAAGAATCAAATATAGAATACTCCAAGGCAACAAAGGAGTCTTATTATCAGGTGAAGTATCCCGATATCCGTGACGGCGATTGCGAAAACGATAATACTCCTGCCGAGGAGGACAAGCATGCCGACTGGGACGAGTATATGAACGAGCTCTATACTTATTTTATTCCCGAGGATATGCAGCAGCGCTTCGGGATTGAGAGGATAATGGAGAAGTATGACTATACCGACGATGTGGGCACGCTTATGGATGTGCGCCGCCTCAAGCGTACGTTTGCAAGGCTTGCCTGGGATGAGACTGACCTTGCGACAAGGCTTGTCGGCTTCCAGTTTTACGCTATGAACACCTCGCCGGAGGATACCTATGACCTTGAAAACGACTGGGCAGCGCTCAAGTATTATTACGGCTATCTCGGCGCGGGGCTTTATATAGGCTTCCTGCTTTATGTGTTTTTCGTGTTTCTGCGGCGGCTGCTGCGTGACTTCAAGGGAGCGGTGAATATGCGCAATATGACCTATTCAATGCTTTTTGTTCTGGAGCTTGGGCTTGCGCAGTATTCCGGCGCTATACTGCGGCGTCCGAACGCCTCTTTTTATCTTGCGATAACGGCGGCGATGCTTTATTATGAGAATATGACGGCGCAGAGGATAATCAAAAAGGAGAGTAAAAAATGAAGCTCAGTATAATAGTTCCGGTATACAATGTTGAAAAATATCTCGCCCAATGTCTCGACTCACTGGTGGGACAGACGATTTCGGACTATGAGATCATCGTTGTGAACGATGGCTCTCCCGATAATTCGCAGCGCATTATTGACGACTATGCCGCCCGCTATCCGGAACTGATAGTGCCGGTGCTCAAGAAGAACGGTGGACTTTCTGACGCACGTAACTATGGAATGAGCATTGCCAAAGGAGAGTTTTTTGGTTTCATCGACAGTGATGACTGGGCTGATCCGACCATGTATGAAAAGCTCCTTGCGGTTATTGAACGCGAAAATGCTGACATGGTTTACTGCGATAAGCGCGACTATAACGAGGATGGCAGCACAACAGACCATGACTGCACGACCTTTATCAATGGCAACCCGCTGACGGTATCATGTGCGGTTCACTGCAAGCTTTTCCGCCGCAGCGCAATCGGAGATCTGCAATTCCCGGTAGGACTGTGGTATGAGGATCTGGAGTTTGTGGCGAAGCTGGTATTCAAAAAATGCAAGATTGCCGTTCTGCATGAAAAACTGTATTTCTGCAACGATCATGCAGGCTCCATTATGAACAACAATAATTCGATCAAGAATCTGGACATGCTCAAGGTGCTTGACAATCTGTATGCGGCTGCAAAAGAGTATGGCTGCGAGGACGAGGTAGACTATCTGGTGCTGGATCATCTGCTTAGAACGTCAATAAACCGTGTCGCTGAGCAGGACAGTCCCGACAAAAAGGCCGTCATAAAGCAAATGCGCGAATACGTGCATGACAAGATACCGAATCTTTCTGCCTGCCCGATATTTAAAACACAGCCGACAAAGGTTCGCGTAATAATGTTTCTGAACTATCACGGGCTTGAGTCCGTCTCGCAGTTCATACTGAAAACAAAAGCCAAGATGAGATAAGCAACACCCCCGATGCACAGCATCGGGGGTGCTTTAATTAACGTACAATTTAATACTCAGGCAGGCCGACGACCTCGACTATGGTCTCTATCGAGCTGTACGGCTCATAGCCCCACTGGCCGACCTCGTAGTCAAGCCCCGCGTCGGACATAAGCCCCTCGGAATCCTTGCTGATGAGGGTCTGGTAGGCGGTATACACGTCGTCAATCTTCCTCGAGAACTCGACCAGTTCGTCGTTGCCCTTCGGGCTGAGCCAATCGATCGTTGCCTGACGGACTTCGTCGTCACTCATCTCGTTGCCGGATGCCCAGTTGAGCATATCAGCCGCGATGACTGCCGCCTTCAGGCTGGAACCGGCGGAGCCGGGCTGCGCGTCATTGTTGATCTCGTCGAGTATGGCGTCGAGCGCGACTATTCCGGTGTCAGGCGTCGGCGTGTTGACAACAACGGGTTCATCCGTCACGACGGCGGGCGACTGAGTGACTTCGACAGGCGGCTCGGACGGCTGTTCGGATGGCTGGCCGGCCGCGGTCGCGCCGCAGGCGACAAGCGCGGGCACCAGCATGAGCGCTACTATAAGATAAAAAAGCTTCTTCATTGGTTTGCCTCCAATTTATATAAAAAGAGTATAATCTGTTCGGTGATGATACTATACCTTGTTTTTATGAATAAATCAACAAAAGAATTATTAAGATTTTACAAAACAGAGACAAAAATCCTCCGCCGCAGTAATAAAACCGCGGCGGAGGAAAGATTTTAATTGAAGCTGTCGGAATTCGCGGAGAACAGGTGGCCAATGCGCTCGCGCAGTGCCCTGTGCTCGGGCTTCGTCAGCGCGGGATCGTCCTTCAGAAGCCGCTGCGCTTCGTCCTGCGCAGACTTGAGAACGTTCACGTCCGCGCCGAGGTCGGCCACGTGCATCTCCGGCAGACCGTGCTGACGGGAGCCGAAGAAATCACCAGGGCCGCGCAGCCGCAGATCCTCTTCGGATATCTTGAAGCCGTCGTTGGTTTTCACCATAATGCCGAGACGGCTTTTGACCTCCTCGCCGTCGGAGTCGGAGACCAGCACGCAGTAGCTCTTGTGCTGTCCGCGCCCGACACGGCCGCGGAGCTGGTGCAGCTGGCTCAGGCCGAAGCGCTCGGCGTTTTCCACGATCATCAGCGCCGCGTTCGGTACGTCCACGCCGACCTCGATGACCGTCGTGGACACGAGAATGTCCAGCTCGCCCGCGGCGAAATCGGCCATGATCCTGTCCTTGTCCTTCGCCTTCATCCTGCCGTGCACACAGCCGACGCGCAGATCGGGAAACGCGGCGGCCAGCTCCTTTGCGTGCTCCTCGGCGGACTTGAGCTTGACGGGCAGCTCGTCGTTTTCCTCGACCATCGGGCACACGACGAACACCTGCCGCCCCTCGCCGACGAGCTTGCGGATGAAATTATTGAGCCGCGCGCGGTACGATTCGCCGACGGCGAAGGTATCCACCTTCTGGCGGCCGGGCGGCAGCTCGTCGAGAACGGAGACGTCCAGATCGCCGTAGATGATGAGCGCGAGCGTACGCGGTATCGGCGTCGCGGACATGACGAGCACATGCGGCTTCTGCCCCTTGCCGATGAGCGCCGAGCGCTGAGCCACGCCGAAGCGGTGCTGCTCGTCCGTGATGACGAGGCCGAGACGGGAGTATTCAACGTCGGTGCTGAAGAGCGCGTGGGTGCCGACGATGAGGTCGATGCTCCCTGCGGCAAGCGCCGCCTTTACCTCGCGTTTCTCTTTCGCGGTCATTGCACCGGTCAGCCGCGCAACGCGCAGTCCAAAGGGGGAGAAAAGCGAATTGAGCGTCAGAAAATGCTGCTCCGCGAGTATCTCCGTCGGCGCCATGAAGGCGCTGGTGAAGCCGCATTTCCACACGTACCATATGAGCGCTGCGGCGACGAGCGTCTTGCCGCTGCCGACGTCACCCTGTAAGAGCCGGTTCATGACGCGACCGGAGCGCATGTCGTTGATTGCCTGTGTCACAGCGCGCCGCTGCGCGCCGGTGGGAGGGAAGGGGAGCGAGGCGAAAAACGCCTCCGCGTCCGCGCCGTCCATAACTATGCCGCCCTGCTCGACGCGCTCTCCGCGCATTTTGTTGAGCGCGCAGGCCAGAACGAAGAATTCTTCAAATATAAATCTCTGCCGCGCCAGCTCCAGGGCTCCGAAATCCGTGGGGAAGTGGATGTTCTCATAGGCGTAGCGCGCCTGAACGAGCTTGCAGCGGCAGCGCAGCACGTCCGGCAGGACGTCCTCGATAAGGTCGCCGCACTCGTCAAGCCCCTGCCGCACACTCTGAAGCATCGTGCGCTGGTTGAGTCCGGCATTCACGCGGTAAACAGGGATGATGCGCCCTGTGACGCTGCGCGTGCCGTCCTCGCGCTCATAGATCGGGTTCGTCATGGCGCGCCGCGCGCCGCGCGCTTCGATCTTGCCGTAAAATATATAGCTCTCGCCGCGGTGAAGGTTGTCCTTCGCGTAGCTCTGGTTGAAAAACGTGACGTCAAGCACGCCGCTCTCGTCCACGGCGCGCAGCTTCACGATGTCCAGCCCGTGGCGTATCCGCGTCAGGCGCGGCGTGTCCGCGACAAGCGCGCAGACGCACACGGTCTCGCCGTCCGCGGTGAGCGCGATGGGCTTGTAAACGCTTCTGTCCTCGTATTTTCTCGGGAAATATGAAATGAGGTCATAGAGAGAAAAGACGCCGAGCTTGTTGAGCGCCTGCGCCTTTTTCTCGCCTATTCCCTTGATGTATCTCACATCGGTGTTAAGATCGGCCATATTATTCAGAATAAGAAAGTGTGTAGTTGGAGTTGGAGAGTGTGAATTCTTCAAGCAGGCCGCTGGTGCAGATTATGCGGTTGTCGCTCGTGATGAGCACCATCTCAAAGCCGCCGTAGGTGCGCCAGTAGTTCAGCGCCGCGGTCTCGCCCAGCACGAACATCGCCGTGGAAAGGCAGTCCGCCATTACGCCGTCCGTGCAGATTATCGTCACGGAGACGAGCGAATTAGTCACGGGGTAGCCGGTCGAGGGCTTGAGGATGTGGTGATAGAACTTGCCGTGCGTGTCGGTGAAGTTCCGCTGATAGCTGCCGCTCGTGATGACCGCCGTCTCGCCGACGTTGATGACGCCGACGTAGCTGGAGGTGTTGTTCGGGTCCTGTATCGCGACGGTCCACTTGCTGCCGTCGGGCTTGAGGCCGAGCGTCTGCACATTGCCGCCGAGCGAGATTATCCCGCTTTCGACTCCGGCCTGACGCATCGCCTCGATGGCGTTGTCAGAGGCGCAGCCCTTTGCGACGGACGCAAAGCTCAGCTCGCCGCCGGAGGGCATCTGAACCATGTACGTTCCGGAGCTGGGGAAGCTCGTGAGCGTGAGCTTGTCAAAGCAGCGCTTGGCAAGGTCGGACGATATCTCCTCGTCGGTCGGGACATAGTACTTCCCGTCGACGAAGCCCCAGCGCTTGATGAGCGGGTAAATCGTCAGGTCGAGCGCGCCGCCGCTCTGCTTGTATACGGTCTGCGCGGTGTTCAGCATTCGCGCGACCTGACCGGGCACGACGACGCTTGCGCCCTCCGCGTGGTTTATCGCGTAGGTCGTGCTCGTCTCAAGCTCCGGATCGAGCATCGAGTCCATCGAGGTGATGACGCTCTTCGCGGCGTTGAGTCCGGCAGTGGCATTCTTGCCGTAGGCGGTCAGCGTCATGTAGGTGTCCATGGCGAAGATCTCGGCCTGCTCCTGCTTGCTCTCGCCGCAGCCCGCAAGGGGCAGCAGCATGGTAAGGCACAGCGCCAGAGAGATCAGCTTATAGCTCGTCTTTGTGTGTCTCATAGAATTCCCTGTAATCCTTTAGCATGTATTTGAGAAGATTCGGCGTGTCGAGCTGGTAGGGACAGCGGCTGCTGCAGTGACGGCAGCCGATGCAGTTTTCGATGCGCGCCATTTTCTCCTGCCACTCCGGTGTGAAATACTGCTTCCACGGTGAGCGGCGGAGCAGCATGTTCATGCGGGCGCAGTTGAAAATTTCAATCCCGGCGGGACATGGCATACAGTAGCCGCAGCTGCGGCAGAAGGAACCGGCCAGCTCCTGACGCTCCTCGCGGATGAACTCGGAAAGCTCCTCGTCCATGGACGGATCCTCCTCGGCGGCGTCGAGCCACTGGCGAAGCTCCTCCATGCGCTGCATGCCCCAAATCGGGACGACATTGTCGTACTGCTTCATAAAGGCGTGACATGCGCGGACGTTCGTGAGCATTCCGCCTGCAAGCCCCTTCATCGCGATGAAGCCCATGTCGGCCTCGCGGCACTTGCCGGCCAGCGCGAGGTCGCGCTCGTCGGATATGTAGCTGAAGGGGAACTGGAGCGTCTCAAACCAGCCGGAGGCTATGCACTGCTCGGCGATGTTGACCCTGTGGGAGGTGACGCCGATGTGCCGTATCCAGCCGCGCTCCTTCGCTTCCAGCGCGGCGGCGTATGCGCCGTTCGGGTCGTTCGGGTCGGGGACTTCAGTGACCTGATGGAACTGGAAGAGGTCGATGTAGTCGGTCTTCATCATGCGGAGGCTGTTCTCGATGTGCTTGAGTACGGTCTCCTTGTCGCGCGCGGCGCTCTTGGTGGATATGATTATCTTGTCGCGCACGTCGGAGAGCGCGAGACCGATCTTCTTTTCGCTGTCGCTGTAAGCGTTTGCGGTGTCGAAATAGTTTATCCCGCCGTCATAGGCTGCGCGGAGAAGCTCAATGGCGGCCTCGTCATTGCAGCGCTGAACGGGGAGACAGCCCATAGCTGTCTTCGTGACCATGAGTCCGGTCCTTCCAAGGCGTATCTTCTGCATGGATGTCAGCTCCTTGATTTGATATGAAATGCCGCTCGTCGGCGGTGTCTTCGGTTCATTATAGCATAGAAAAACTAAATTGAAAACAGCTATTTACTTTTGGGGCATAATTTGTTATAATACAACGGCTCAAAAAGAGAATATGTGCCCGTGGCGCAGCTGGATAGCGCGTCGGACTCCGACTCCGAAGGTCGCAGGTTCAAATCCTGTCGGGCATACCACACCGCCACGGCTCACCTGAGCCGTGGCGGGTATCTTTATATCTCCAGCGCGCAGATCAGCTTATGACACGCACTTCGGCAAGCTGAGGGAGCTGTCCAAAGGAGAAACAGTCATTTTTACAGACATGGAGGGCATCGTCAGCACCTATTGCGTTGAGAAGCTCGAAACGCTGAGCCCGGATGCGGTTGATACCGTCCTGAACAGCGGCTATGACCTTGTTCTCTATACCTGCACCAAGGGCGGAAGGACGCGAGTGATAGTGTTCTGTGACAGAGCAGCAGAAACTGCATCTTCATCAGCTCCAAGACAAACGGAAAAGTGAGGCTGAGCATGACAAAGCACTCGCGGGGCAGCTTGCCCATGCGGACGGGACGAGCATATACACGCTGAGAAACGATAAAAACTCCGCTAATATGCAGGAGTTGAACATTGTGGGGTCTTCCGTGTAGAGAGGCTTGATGTTCTTGACGGCAGCAGCATCCCAAGGTAGACGCACCGCAGGTGAAGCCCAGTACCGTATGCGCGGCAAAGTGCAGGGCGGAAAGACCTGCCGCGAAATAGGCGCAGCAAAAAGCTTCAAAGAGAAGGTCGACAACAACGATATTTGGAAAGTCCATCAGCGGGCGTATAAAAAATACTTTGCCCGTGTGAGCAAAGGGAAAATGTCCAAGCCGGATTTTGAAGTCTGGGTGCGCGAGGCAGAGCGCATGCGCGATGAGGCGCTTGCGGAAGATGAGGTGGCAAAGAATAAAGCCGCACATGAGCAGATCGTGCGGAGGGTAACGGAGGAGCTGAATAGAGTGTAAAAAGTATAGTAGTATACAGAATACGATTATACTTTTCACACAGCTTGTTGTAACTTATCATTTTTACTTCTGCTTCATTTTATTACAGGAAACTATAAAATCTCAAGCGGCCGTTTTGCTAGGCAATCAAGGCGTGGGCGGTATGCCGCTCACGCCTTGATGCTTTTTTAGCTTTACCTTTCAGTTCTGGCCGTAGTAGGCGTTTTTGCCGTGCTTGCGGAGATAGTGCTTGTCCAGAAGCTCCTGCTGCATGTGTCCGCTGTTGGGGTTGAGCATCATGGTGTGCCAGTCCATGAAGGCGACCTCCTCCATCACAACGGCGTTGTGCACCGCCTCCAAGGCACCCTTGCCCCAGGCGAACGGACCGTGCGAATGCACCACGACGCCGGGAACAGCGGCGGGGTCAGTGCAGGCAAAGGTTTCGATGATGACCTTGCCGGTCTCCTTTTCGTATTCGCCCGCGATCTCATCGGGCGTCATGAGGCGGGTGCAGGGGATGTCACCATAGAAATAATCCCCGTGCGTCGTGCCCATGGCGGGAATATTGCGCCCGGCCTGAGCGAACGTAGTCGCCCAGCGGGAGTGCGTATGAACGATGCCGCCGCACTTGGGGAACGCCTTGTAAAGCTCCACATGCGTGGGGGTGTCGCTTGACGGCTTCCATTTGCCCTCAACGCGCGTACCGTCAAGGTCGACCACGATCATGTCCTCCGTCGTCATGCCGTCATACGGCACGCCCGACGGCTTTATCACGACAAGCCCGCTTTCCCGGTCGATACCGGAGACGTTGCCCCATGTGAATGTCACAAGGCCATACTTCGGCAGCAGAAGATTTGCCCGAAGAACTTCCTCTTTCAGCTTTTCAAGCATATTGCCTCTCCTTTTCTTCTCAATCGGTGCTGTTCGCCTTCTCTATCACCCGCGCAGCTAGCTTATCGGTGAGCCCGAGGTCGTACACGGTCTGGAAGGCGGTGTAGCGTGCGCGTATCTCCTTGCAGTAACGGAACGTGTCCATAAGCAGTTCATCGTCCACGCCGATGTCTGCCGGGGTGCAGGGACAGCCGATGTCCCGCAGAAGCGCGCGCACGGAGGAACTCTCCGGCAGGGTCTCAAGCTGAACGCGCACCGCATCCCAGCTGCGCTGCATGCTGTCGATACGCGCGAGACGGCCTTCAATATTGTTTTTGCCTGCTTTCTGCTCCAAGGCAATGACCTCGTCTGCCGCTGCACCGTAGTGGGCGCGTATCTCCAGCTCCCATGCCGCGGAGTTGTAAGCGCGCGCACTCTCGCGCGCCGCGTCGAAGTCTATATTTTCCTTGAGCAGCTCCTCAATGAGCATCAGAACCAGCACCGTCCCCACGGCGACCTGCTCGCCGTGCATCGCGGGGCGGATACCGCGCTGCTCAAGTATCGTCTCCCAATAGTGGGACATATGGTGCTCCGCACCGGAAGCGGGGCGGGAATCGCCGTAAAGGCTGATGGCGGCGCCCGAGAGGACGAGACCGCGCATGACGCTGCCGAGTGTCTCCGGGTCGCGCTGCTTTATCTTCGGGGCTTCCTTTATCACATCCGCCACACATTCGCGCACGAGCGTGACGATATTATGGCAGTAATGCTCCCCGTTTATTATCCGCGCAAGCTCCCAGTCATTGAGGCAGGTGAGCTTGCCGATGAGGTCGCCGAAGCCCGCGACGGTCATGCGGTAAGGCGCGGTCTTGAGGATATCCGTGTCACCGATGATGACCTCGGTGCAGTGGGCGGGCATGGTGGCCTTGAGGTTGTTGACATTCATGATGCCGATGGAAGCGGCAAAGCCGTCCATCGGTGCGCCGGTGGCGACAGTGAAGCACGGCAGCTTGAGCTTGAAGCTGGAATAGCGCGTCATGTCGGTTATCGATCCCGTGCCGACGCCGATAATGAGGTCGCAGTTGTCCGGCTTATTTATCACGATCTCGCCGAGTGTCGCCTCGTCAAAGCCAAGGTGCGTTAACGTATGCTCTGCCGCAGCGATGCCAGCCGTCTGCATAAGCTCCATGCAGCGCGCGCCCGCGATCTTGTAGGTTATCTCATCGCAAAGGACGAGCGGATGGGAATAGCCCAGACTCTTCACATAGTGCGGCAGGCGCTCGATCGCGTCCGCACCTATTTCCACGCCCTTTATGGGCACATAATGCGTCCTGCCGCAGTCGCACTCTAACTTTATGTTGAGGTATTTTGAAAGCTCCTGCGGCGTATCGTACATTTTCATATATTCTCCCCTTTCAGGTGATTTCCGCCAGCGTTCACGCTCACTGTGAGCGCCGGCGGAAGTCACCGCGGCGGCGGTCCTTAAAACATAAGCCCGCATAAAGCGGGCTTATGTCGGTTAGATATTACAGCTCTGCCTATCAGCCCTGAACGGCGGCGAGGTGCTCGTTCCACTTGGCAAGAAGGTCAGCCTTCTGCGCGGTCAGAGTGGGGACGTCACGGGTGACCCAGGTGATGTCGCTGGACGCCTTGAGCCATGCGTTCTCGGGAGAGGTGTAGTTGGCGTTGGTGAAGCGGAGAGTGCCCTGCATGTACTCTGCCATGGCGCTCTGACCCTCAGCGGAGGTGACCCAGTTGACGAAAGCCTTTGCAGCTGCCATGTGGGGAGCACCCTTGACGATCGCAACACCGAAAGCAGAGGCGGAAGTGCCGTTGGAGGGGTAGCGAACCTCGGTGACAGCCTCAGTGCCGAGCTCGGCTGCGCTCTGGTTGAGCTTGATCGCACCGTCCTCGTAGGTCAGACCGACAACGTACTCACCGTCAGAGACGGAGTTGAAGCAGACGGAAGACTTCTCAACAACGACCATGTTCTCAAGGAGAGCGTCGATGTAGTCCCAGGACTCCTGAGTGTCAATGCCGTAAACGGAGAAGATGTTGCAGAGGTTGTTCCATGCAGCGGAGGAGCTGTTAGGATCGGAGAAGACGATCTTGCCCTTGAGTTTGGGGTCGAGGAGGTCTTCGTAGGACTGGATGTTCAGACCGAGTTCCTTCTCAAGCTCGGTGTTGACGCAGAAGCAAACGGTGGAGAGGTGATCCATGCTGTAAAAGCCGTTGGGGGTGCTGTAGCCTTCCATCTGCTCGTCGTCGTTGTCAGAGACCCATGCTTCGAATATCTCGGCGTACTTGTCGCCGTCGGAGTCAGCAAGGCCGCCCCAAGTAACGTCGCCCTGGGGGTTGCCGGCTTCGGCCTGAATCTTCGCGGTGAACTCACCGGCGGAACCGGAGATGACCTCAATCTCAATGTCGGGGTACACTTCGTTGAAGCAGGTCTTGAGAGCATCAAGGTCGGCTTCGGTCATGGAGGAGTAGAGGACGAGGGTGTCGCCCAGGTCTTCCTCGACTGCCTCGTCTTCGGCGGGAGCCGCTCCGTCAGCAGCGGGGGCTTCATTCTTAGCGGGCTGTTCGGCAGGTGCTGCGGACTGTCCGCAGGCGCACAGTGCAAAGATCATGCAAAGCGCCAGTACGAGTGCTAGGATTTTCTTCATTTTGGTTCTCCTTTTTTTGATATATTCCCGGATGCATTTGCATCTATTGGGCGGTCGTGTGCCGGAGGATCAGAGCTGTATATCGTCTTCGGACTTGCTTATCGCCATGTAGAGGAAGAGGCTCAGTGCGGTGATGACGGTGAGGATGGCCGCAAATGCTGCTGCCGTGCCGTATTCGCCGCGTCCGATGTAGATATACGCCTGCATGGTGAGGGTGGTGGTCTTGTTGCTGTAAAGTATGACGGAGCTCGACAGCTCTGTCACGATGGCGACCCAGCTGAGGATCGCGCCGGAGAGGATACCGTTTGACATCATGGGCACGGTTATCTTCACGAAAGTTTTCAGCTTCGACGCGCCGAGGCTTATCGCCGCCTCTTCTATGCTTATCGGGATCTGCATTAATGTCGCTGTTGCCGAGCGTATCGTGTACGGCATACGGCGTATCGCAAAGGACATGATCATGATGGCCATTGTGCCGGTGAGGGCAATTGGCTTGGAGCCGTAGGCAATGAGCAGTGCGATGCCGATGACGGCGCCGGGCATGATGTAGGGGAGCATAGCGATAGTGTCAAGCGAGTGGTTGAGCGCGTTGTTGCGGCGCACAACGAGGTATGCGAGCACGACCGCGATGACGATGATGACCGCAAGGGCGATGATGCCCATGACGAGCGTGTTGCGCGAGGCGAGCACGAGCTTTTTCTTCAGCGCGCTCTGGTAGTTGATAAGGGAGTACCCCACGCCGAAGAGCGAGCCTTTGCTGTTGCGGAAGCTGAGATAAATGATATATATCTGCGGGAGGATCGCGATGGCGCAGAGAAGATAGCAGTACAGATGCATGAGAAAACCGCCGAGACCCTTTGCATCCTTCTTCTCCACGGGGTGCAGGGTGTTGATAGAGAATTTGAAGCGCCCTGTTGCCCACTTCTGGAGGAAGAATATCACGGCGGTGACGATGACCGCGATAATGGCGAGTGCGGCAGCAAAGTTGTAGTTTGCACCGTTTTCACCGAGATACTCATTATAAAGCAGCACCGGGAAGGTCTTGAAGCCCTCGCCAAGGATGGTGGGCGTACCGAAGTCGGCAAACGCCTGCATGAACACCATGAGTGTAGCGGCGAGGATGGTAGGCATAGTGAGATGCAGCACGATGTTGAAAAGACGCTTCACACCGGTGCAGCCCATATTTGCCGAGGCCTCCATGAGGGTATTGTCAATGCTCTTGAAAGCACCGTTCATGTAGATGAACACGAGCGGGAAGAACTTGAGCGTCTGCGACAGGGCGATGCCGCCGAAGCCGTAGATGCTGGGCAGGGTGATGCCGAGGGCGGCTTTGAAAAACTTTGTGATGACACCGCTGCGTCCGAGCAGCATGACCCACGAGTACGCGCCCAAAAACGGGGCGGACATGCAGCAAAGTATGCTGACGACGAAGAGGATCTTTGCGCCCTTGAGGCGGTAGAACGCATAAAAGTAAGCAAACGGAATACCGATCACGAGCGTGAGCACCGTGACAAAAATGGTGATCTTGAAAGAATTATAGATGGTGTCCACATAGTAGCTGTTGCTGAAAAACTTGAGGAACTGCTCCCACGAGAAGCTGCCGTCAGGCATGATGACTGCCTGCTTGATGACGCCGAACATCGGGTAAATGAGCACCGCGATGAATAGCACCAGCAGCAGCACAGAGACGATCAGCCAGCCGTCAAAACGTTTTTTGACCATAGCCTGCTCCTCCGTTATGCCTTCGCGCAGTCATTGCACACGCCGGTGAGTATGTTCTCCTCGCCGTCGGCAGTGAAGAGGTTGACTTTATCCGTGTTTATTTTCAGCTTTATCTCGCTCCCCGGTTCGATAATGCTGTCGATGGAGGACTCCTGGATTATCTCGACCTCCTCGCCGGAGGACAGGTGCACAAAGTAATGGGTGTTCAGCCCGAGGAACACGCAGTCATCCACGATGGCGGAGATACCCTCTGTGCTGTCACGGTCGAGCAAAAACTCTTCCGGACGCACGGACAAGGTGATCTCCTGCTCCTTCTGCTGCTCGGGGCGGACGGTATGTATCTCGGCGCGGTAGCCGGAGAGCGTTTCAAGATAGGTCTTGCCGCCGTCGACGACGAGCTTGCCCTTTATCACGTTGGAGCGGCCGATAAACGTGGCAACAAAGAGGTTTGCCGGGCGCTGGTAGATGCTCTTGGGCGTGCCGACATGCTGGATGACGCCGGCATTCATGACGGCAATACGGTCGGAGACCGCCATGGCTTCCTCCTGGTCGTGCGTGACATACACGGTGGTGATGCCGACATTGTGCTGGATGTTCTTGATGACCGTGCGCATCTCAACGCGCAGCTTCGCGTCAAGGTTGGACAAAGGCTCATCCATCAGCAGAACGTCCGGCTCGATGCACAGTGCGCGTGCGAGCGCGACGCGCTGCTGCTGACCGCCGGAAAGGCGCTCAGGCATACGGTCGGCGTACTGGTCGATCTGCATGAGCTGCATGAACTTCTCGGACTGGGTCTTTATCTTGTCCTTGGGGAACTTCTTGTTTTTCAGGCCGAACTCAACGTTCTTTCTGACGGTGTAGTGCGGGAAGATGGCGTAGTTCTGGAAGACCATGCCAATGTTGCGCTTGGCAGGGTCAAGGTCGTTTATGCGCTTCTCACCGAAGAAGAAGTCGCCGCCCTCGATGCTGTTGAAGCCCGCGATCATTCTCAGAAGTGTGGTCTTGCCGCAGCCGGAGGGACCAAGCAGCGTGAAAAACTCGCCCTCTCTAATGTCAAGGCTCAAATCGGGAATGATGACATTGTCACCGTACTTTTTAAGAGCGTGTTTTATGATGATCTCTTCACTCACTTGTGCTCTCTCCTTTACATTTGTTGTATATTATTCGATTTCGTATATCTTCATCATCCGGCGCGTTCTCATAAGCGTCAGACGATTGCGCACAAGGGGTGAATTTTTCAGCAGTACGGGAAGCTCGCTCTCCTCCACACCGATGGAAGCAAGGTCGCGCTTCGCGTCCAGCATCTCCAAAAGCCCGTAAAGGTACTCCTCAGTCGGGAGCTCGTCAATTATATGCCGCAGCTCACCCCAGCTCGCGCTGAGCTTTTCGCGGCTCACCTTTGCAAGGCAGTCATTTTCGTTTTCTCTTATCAGCGAATCCGCCAGCCGCTCGCCGAAGAACTTGCGAAAATGCTCTTCCGGTATGGGGGCGTAATCGGTTATGTACGGGGTGATGTCCTCTATCTTTGCAAGGCGCTTATATTCGCGCACCGCAATGAGCGAGCCGACGCCGGTCTTCTCTCCGTGCATGGCGGGGAACTTTACCGGGAATGCTTCAGGCTCCATCTCTATCATGTGGGATATATGATGCTCCGCGCCGGAGGCGGGGCGGGAGTTGCCCATCATCTGCATTGCGATGCCGCTCATGATGAGCGCATAGGTCACATCGGCGTAGGCGCTCTCCTCGCCGCGGGCAATGCCGGGGACGCTCTGCATGACTGTGTCGGCGGCATCCTGCATTATACTATAAATTTTTTCACAAAGCAACTCATTAGTGAGGACGTGCGCCATTTTCCAGTCGGCAAGGGCGGTGTATTTCGCCATAATGTCTCCCACGCCGCTGCGCACGAGCTCCATGGGAGCGTTCTTGATGATCTCCGTGTCTGCCAGCACTATCTCCGGCGCGACGGCGGGCAGCGTCTTTTTGAAGCCGTACCACGTCATTGCAGCGACGGTGCTGCAGAAGCCGTCCACGCTCGCGCCTGTCGGGCAGGAGACAAAGCGTATGCCGCGCTCGTGCGCGCAGAAGCGCGCGATGTCGTGAATGGTGCCGCTGCCGACGGCGACAATTACTTCCACATCGCCCTCAAGCTTCGCGAGCACCTCCGCCGTGGATATCTCGTTCGCGTGCAGCCCAGTCGGGTCAAGCACGATCTTCTGCTCGGCGCGCGGATGCCTGTCCGCCGTGGCGGCATAGGAGTTTTCACCGTAGAGCGCGCAGCGCTTACCCGTGACACCGAACTGCGCCATGTACTTCTCAAACTCAAAAAGGCAACCCGGCTCTATCACCGCGGCACGGGTCTCCATGGTATGCACGCGTCCGCAGGCGCATTTTCCGGCGTACTTGCTGCAATCTATAAACATCTTTCAACGCTCCTCTTCACAGGAACTCTTTCATATACTCACCAAAGCGGGTGTAATCATCCACGCGGATAAAGCGGAAGTCGGAGCGGTAGACCGCCTCGTCGTTGCCGCCCGGACCGTAATCATCGCCGACATAGACGACCTCGGAATGGTCATAGCCATACTCGGCGCAGTACCGGTCGAGCGCGTAATATTTGTTGTACGGGAAAGGCGCAAGGTCGAACGACGACGACCCACCGATGAACACCGTATAATCGGGGAAAGCATCGCGCACGACGGGATACATCGGCTTGCGCTTTGCGCGGTCCGGGTCGAAGGCAAGCTTGTCGGTAATGTCCGCCGCGGTGCCGAGCAGCGGGAACGTGACGCAGCCGGAGTCGTGATACTCTACATTATTGCCCTTGAACACCGTATACCCGAAGCGCTCCCTCAGCGCGGTCACGCGAGCCTCGACGCTGGCGCGGTCACAGGGGGCGTGCTCATCAAAAACATGGTCAAGCTCACCTGTCGCGGCGTTATATGTGCAGAACTGCATTCCGTAATTGCCGATAATATCTATGGGGTAGCCGTTCATCTGACTGAATATGCGGCTGCACATCCCCGCGCCGACCATCAGAAGCTTGTACTTTGCGCGCAGTGCGTTCAGCACACCAAGATTGGGCTGGGCAAGCTTCGTCTTGTGCTGAGTGAGCGTGCCGTCAAGGTCAAACGCGATCAGTCTTACATTATCCATATTCTCTTTTGCCTTTCGTATATGAACTTTTCCAGCGCACGTGGGTTTAACGTGTGGTTTCCAACACTTTGATAAATTTGCATCAAAAATATATATTTCACGCGCCTTGCGGCGGCATTTTTCATCAAAATAGCTAAACCGTATTATACTCACAATACTTGACTTCTGCAAGATTTGGCGCTAATATTGAGAAACGATCAAAAACGATCAATGTTAAGGCGGGGACAGCAGTGAAAAACGAACGGTATGAGAAAATAATGAATATATTGGCAGAGCGCGGCTATGCAAGCGTGGACAGACTCAGTAAAGAGCTCTTTGTCAGCATGCCGACGGTGCGGCGCGACCTGAACACAATGCAGGATCTTGGACTCGTGGTGCGCAGCCACGGCGGTGTGATGCCGCGCCTGAGCGATATGGACGGCGGCCCTGCGGTTTTCCGCATGGGCGTCAATCCGCAGGAAAAGCTCAAGCTCGACAAGGCGGCAGCGAAGCTGCTGCGCGACAACTGCATGGTGTTTATGGACGAATCCACTACGACGCTGCATATCATCGACCAAATGAGCGCTTACAAGAACATCACTGTTGTCACCAACAATATCTCCGTTTTGCAGCTCGCGGCGAAGTACCGCGTTCCCACCATCTGCCTCGGCGGAGAGACGTGCTATGACACGATGAGCTTTTACGGGTACGAGGCGGAGGAACTCATCACGCACTTCGGCATCGACATCATGTTCTACTCCTCCTCGGCGATAACGCCGGGGGCGTGGATCGCCGATTACAGCGCGCGGGCAAACGCCCTGCGCCGCCGCGCTTTACAGCAGGCGGACATGAAGGTGTTCCTCTGCGACAAGTCGAAGTTTCTGAAGTCTGGCGCGTATATGCTGATGCCGTTGTGCGAGGCGGATCACATCATCACGAATGCCAAACTGCCGGATGAGCTGAATACCGGCGCGGCGCGCGTGACGATCGTGTGAAGGACATCCTTTCCTGGTTTCTTTCACCGTATCTTCCTTCCCGTAACTTCTACTGTATACATGTTCTTTGACACACTCTATAAAGCATCGTTTGTTTTTCTTAGGCATCTGCGCAGCTTGTGCGGAGGAACTGAATAGAATGTAGAAGTAATGGTATCATTCACGGCTTGTGACTTGGCGGGATACGTGATAAAATATAAGCAATTTAGTAAAGCTTAGGGAGGTGTGCCTGTGAATTATATTCTCATGAATAAAGATTCTGCGTGGCTTTCGTTCTCGTGCAGACGCGATGAGTTTGACGAAGTCGATTTGATGCTATTATATAAAGTGGACACGGAAGGGTGACAGAAGAATATATGTTGTTGCAAAAATATTTGATCAGCAGGGATGCATTGCCTATCTCTGCAAAACTCCAAATGAGGCTCGCTGTTTGCCGGGGACGCTGGAGGCTTTGAGGGCAGATGGAGTGCAGATCGTCATTCTGGACTCACCGGAAATCTATTCCGAATGTCCGCTACATACGAAACCGAGCAAAAGCAATTGAAAGCAAGAGTCTCCGAATTGGAGGCAGCCGTTGCGGAGGCTCGGGAGCAACGCCTGAATGTAGATTCCTTCTTGGGAATGGTGCGCCGGTACACGGATATTACTGAACTCACAGCAGAGATCATCCGCTCTTTCGTGGAGAAGATTGAGGTGAGGAAACCGAAGAAAGTCCCCGGCACACGGACAAAAAAGCAGACCTTGGTCATCTGGTGGAACTTCATCGGCGTGGTCGATATCCCGCAACAAGAGTAAAAAGAAACGGCATAGCCTACATGATCGTAAGCTATGCCGTATCCTTTTTGAGCACCTTTCGTCCTTGAGTGAATGCGGACTTTTGCGGCTGCTTCTTTGCATATACGTACATTATTTCAACGCGCTGGCGGTTCTCAGGTCGATAGTCAGGTAAGCGTCTCTTCTGCCATCGTCGTCAAGCAGCAGGTTCATCGGGCTTTCATGCACACCGGGGATGCTGCCGGTAACATCCAGTGTCCCTACAAACGAGGCCGCCGGGATGAGCAGATAATCCGAAGCCCCGCACGGCACGCAGGCGTAGCCCACGCGGACGGAGTCTATATCCACACTCACATCGGACACCACCGCGCCAACCTCGTCCCACCACACTTTTTCGGAAGCATAATTGGGAATCAGCGTGTCGTAGCCCCATCCGCGCATGGCCTGTGCGGCGGCTTTGCTAATCTCGTCCCACGTCTTCAGCGGCGCGGCCGGTTCCTCGACGCTTATAATCTCCATCGGCGAGACGTACTGCAAGTGTATCAGACTGCCGTCGTTCGCTGTGTGAATGGTCATGCGCTCCAAGTCCGAAGTATCGCGCGACGGGTTCCGCCAGTTGACAGGGAAGCCCTCATAGACCGGCTGTCCAGTCAGAGCGATCTGCCATCCGCCGGAGCCTCCCGCCCATTCTTCCGCGTTCGCCGTAAAGCGCCACTCGCCGAGTCCCATATCTGTTGCCAAGCGAGCCGCCCGCTCGCAGGCCGCGTCAAGTTCGGCTTCATCAGCCGGGGCGGCAGAGAGAAGCCCCAAGCCCGCAAGCCATTCGCGCTCCCGCGCCGTGCGCTCGTCCCCAGAGCAACTGTCCAGCAGCTCATCCGGAACCAGCGAAAAAACCGACAGACTGTGATTCCGGAAATCGGCGCGCTCATTATTGTTGACCCACAGCTCATACGGCACACCGCCGACCGTGGCCACAGCTCGCAGATCAACGGAAACACCCGCGGGAATATCGTCGGTGTACGACGGGTCGGTTCCCGCATAATCGTGACCATGGACGGAGTAGTGCTCGACAGGCCAGAACCGCCACAGACACGGAACCGGCGTCACCTCATCGCGCGCCACGGCGTACGCGTTCCGGTAATACTCAAGAATGTTGAGTCGGGCGTCGCGCACACTGTCAATCCACGCCTGCGGCGCGTCGCTGTGAGCCGCGCGTATCGCCTCATCGGTGACGGCGTACTCATAAACTGATATCATGTCCGCAATTTCCGCCTTGCTCAGTTCCTCGGAGAACTCGAAAAACTCCGCATCGCCGAACACGCCCTCGGCCATCCGCCGCGCCATGCCCAAAGTGATGACCTGCGGACGCGCGCGGAGAACGGGCATGGCCGCGGGAATGTCGTCCGCATCGGAGCCGTGCAGTCTCACACGGATCGTACCGTCGTCGGAGACAAACTCCGTATCTACCGGTGCCGCCGTTCCCGGCTCCTGCGCGCTCTTCACGCCGCAACTGCACAGGCCGAGCAGCACCGCGCCGCACAGCATCAGCAATAAGAATCTTTTCACACCGCACCTCCCAGAATCGCCAGCGCCTCCTCAGGTGTACCCGCGGCCGCGACGGACGCAAAATCTATGCTGTCCGCCAGCTGTTCCACGAACAGCTTTTCGTCTGCGGCATCCCCGACCGGGTACCCATAGCGCGCATTGACCGTCATCGTCGCGCCGTCGGCGGAGCAGAATATCAGAAAATCATACTGCCGCCAAGAAGCGTTTGTGCTCACATCGCGCACGGCGATACTGACGCTCTGGCCGTGGGCATTTGTGTACTCCCACTCCGCGTACTCATCGGTTCCGCCCGTGACCATGTCGTCGCACGGAATGTAGCCGTCCCGCTCAAAATAGAAGTCATACATATATGACTTCTGCTCAATTTCCGCGGCGGCGGAAACGGCGAACGAGCCGTCCTCGTATCTGCCGTAGTCCCTGCTTTGGTTCAGGTTGCCGGGGATGAGCGTACGCGCTGTGTGAAGCGACAGCCCATAGCGCGCGGCAATCTCCTGAAGCTTTTCCCACATGGCAGCGTCCCAGACCTGATATAACCAGCAGATCTCCTTCGCTTGTGCATCCGGCGCAAAGCCGCGCTCCAGATCGCGCCACTCGTAGTACGGCTCCCTGCGGTCAAGCTGCTCCGCACTTTTCATGTCGGCGTAGCTTCCCCTAAAGGCCAGCCACTCCGCCGCGGCCTGATATTCCGGCGAACCGGCGACGCCGCTGAGCGATATATAGTCGCGGTGATGTATGGGGCGCAGTGTGTCCAGAATTTCGGCGGCCTCGCCGGAAGAAACGTCAACATGTTCTCCTAGGTCGTTTATCAGCCTGTCCGAAAGGCCGAACCATCCAGCCGCGTACGCGGTCAGCGTCATCAGCACCGCGATAGCCGCGGCAATCAGAATAGTGCGAACCGCCCGCACAGGCGGCTTCCGGACTTCCTTGCCACCATACAGAATGTCCCCGGCGGCGAGGACGTATGTAGGTTCTATCTGCCCAAAAGCGTCAAAAAAGCGGTCTTTTGTCACAGCAAGTCCTCCTTTTCGAGATATTTAAGGAGCCGGATACGCGTGCGCCGCAGCCTTGAGACCGCGGTGCTCTTCTTCAAGCCGAATCGCGCCGCAAGCTCTTCGACCGGCAACCCGTACCAGTAGCGCGCGACAAAGAGGTTCCGCTCCGCCGCGGGGCAGCCCGCCAGAAATGCGTTGAACGCGTCAATCAGCGCGCAATTTTCGACCGAGGTCTCCATGCTCCAGCCGGATGGAATGCACTCGGCCAGCTCGTCGAGCGCGATGAGAGCTTCGCCCTTTCCGCGTTTGTCCGCGAGACGCTTGCGCAGGCGGTCAACGGAGATGCGGCGGGTCAGCGCGCCGAAATATGCCTTGAGACTCTGCGGGCGCGTCGGCGGGATGGCGTTCCACGCGGCAAGCCATGTGTCGTTCACGCTCTCCTCGGAGTCGGCGCGGTCGTTGAGAATGCCGTTTGCCACGCGGTAGCAGTAGCCGCCGTACGACGTCTCACTCTCCGCTATGGCCTGCTCCGACCGGCTGAAATACAGCTCTATAATTGCGGCGTCAGTCATATTCCAACCTCCTTCGCCAATATAGTCGTGATCCGCGGGAAAAGATTGCAGGGAAGAGTGAAAAATTTTTGAGTTCTGCTCAAAGTATACCAGCTTTTTCACCCGGCGCAAATCCGTTTTTTACAAGCCCGCCCCGCAGTTCCCCGCAAAGGCCGTCGCCGCCCTGACGCAGACGAACGGGTAATGCACGGCGATTATAAGCCCCGCTCGGCTTTGTTTCCCTATTGTTGACTAAGTCCTCCCACTTTGGTATATTTGACTTGTACCATATACTTGTTCTTCAACACGCAAAAATTACAAGGGCTTATATAGAACAGGTAAAACGGGAGGAAATTCAATGACAAACAAAATGTTTGATTCATTTGGCGCGGTGAAAAACGCGCTGGAGAAGGCCAAGAATACTGCTGTCGGCAAGGCGACTGAAGCCCTTGATGCGAATAACGATGGTACTGTTGATATTCAGGATATCATCATTCTGGCAATAAAACTCCCCGGAGTTCACGTCACAAGAGAAAGCTTCTTACGCAAGGAGCTTTTCAAGAACTATCCTCCGGAAGTCATAGATGATGCCGTCGCCCGCACACCGGCTCTTGCGGGTATCTCCGAAGCTGACATCGACAGAATTGCTGATGAAGTAATCAAGTTTGAACGGAACTGTGTTTCCGGTATTTCCGCGGCGCTCGGTGTACCCGGCGGTGCCGCAATGGCGGCGACTATCCCTGCCGACGTCGTGCAGTATTATGGTTATACCCTGCGTGCGATTCAGAAACTTCTATACCTCTATGGCTTTCCGGAGATAGATTCCGACGGGGAGGGAATATCCCTCGACAGCGAGACGATAAACCGCATCGTTGTTTGCCTTGGGGTAATGAACGGTGTCGCCGGTGCAAACAACGCTGTCAAGGCGCTTGCAAAAGCCCTGTCCGTCGGCGTTGAGAAAAAGCTAATCGCCGCGGCGCTGACCAAGGGAACACTATATCCCATCCTGAAATCAACTTTGAAATGGTTCGGCGTAAAGCTGACCAAAGAGATTTTCGCAAAGACCGTCAAGAATGCGATTCCCGTTGTTGGCGGAATTGTCGGCGGCGGCATAACATTCCTTTCCTTCAAACCATGCTGTATGAGACTGAAGGACGTCCTTACGGATACCATGCTTTCAAACCCAGCGCATATCTCATCGGCGGAAGAAGAGCATGTTTTCTCACATATCGTTGATGGTGCATATGAGGCGGAATATGAGGAGTGCGGAGAATCCCATAGTGTTTAGACCAGCCTTTCCAAAATCGACAGGTTTTATAAAAACCTGTCGATTTTCTTTTCCACATATGATAAACTGGACGTAAATCAAAATAAAATATAAGAGGTAGACATGAGATACAAATGCCTTGTTTTCGACCATGACGACACCGTCGTCAACAGCACCGCCACGATACACCACCCCTGCTTCGAGCAGTATCTGCGCCTGCGCTATCCAGGGAGGCACTGTACGCTTGAGGAATATTTCCTGAAAAATTTCGACCCCGGTTTCATGCAGATGTGCCAGAACGAATACGGCATGGACGACGCCGCACTTCAGGACGAGACGGAGTTCTGGAAAAAATACGTCGCGCAGCACATCCCCAGCGCGTACCCCGGCATGAACGAGCTTATGTGCCGTCACAAGGCCGAGGGCGGGTACATCTGCGTCGTATCGCACTCCTTCGACGAGAACATCCGCCGCGACTACGCGGAAAACGGCCTGCCGGAGCCGGATCTGGTGTTCGGTTGGGAGCAGCCGCCCGAGCGCCGCAAGCCAAATCCGTGGCCGCTGGAGGAGATAATGCGCCGGCTTGGGCTTGCACCGGAGGAGCTGCTGATGATAGACGACCTGAAGCCCGGCTTTGACATGGCTCATTCCTGCGGAGTGGACTTCGCCGCGGCCGGCTGGGCGTATGACGTCCCGCAGATCGAGGACTTCATGCGCCGGAACTCCGATTTCTACTTCAAGACCGTGCAGGAGCTTGCGGACTTCCTCGGCGAATAAGCGGTATAAAAGCAACTTTCATATTCTTAATAAATATACAAATTCTTAAATATTTATTGACAACATCCGAAAATCTGTTAAAATGGATGAAAAAGCATTTATCAAGGTGATGTTCTAAACTAATAAAGAGGGTTGCGATTATGGGAAGTAAAATGGAGAAAAGGTACGGCCTGCCCACGGCGATATCCATGGTCATCGGAATCGTCATCGGCTCCGGCGTGTTTATCAAGGGCGGCAAGGTTCTGGCGCTCACGCACGGCAACATGCTTCAGGGTGTGCTCGTGGTTGCGCTCGTCGGCGCGATATGCATAATCTGTTCGCTGGTATTCGCTGAGCTTGGCGCAAAGTACGAGAAGGTGAACGGCGTGGTGGACTATGCCGAAGTGGCTCTGGGGCCGTCGTACTCCTACTATGTCGGCTGGTTTATGACCACGATATATTACCCATGTCTTTCGGCGATGCTGGCCTTCTTCTCCGCGGTGTTCTTCCTTGAGTTGTGCGGCATACAGTCGCTCGACTTCTTCGTGACGGGGACGGTGCGCTCCGAGGCGCTCGGCCTTGGCGCGGGTTTTCTGATGATAGGCTACGGCATCAACGCCATCAGCCCGAAGCTTGCGGGAAAGCTTCAGGTCAGCATGACCATCATAAAGCTCGTCCCGCTGCTGCTTATGGCCGTGGTGGGCATCATCGTCGGCGCGGTCAACGGCACGACCGCGAACGTGCTCGACTATGTCAACACTCCGGAATATGCCGCCGCCGTTGAGGGGACGACCGCGTTTCAGGGCGTGTTTGCAGGCGTCGCGTCCTTCGCGTTCGCGTATGAGGGCTGGATAATCGCAACCTCGATAAATTCCGAACTGCATGACGCGAAGCGCAATCTTCCCATCGCGCTCATCCTCGGCGCGCTGTTCTGCACCGTGCTCTACTGCCTGTACATATTTGCGATGAGCAGCGTCGGCGATGTGCAGACCATCATCGGCACATGGCCGCTGGGCGAGTCCCTGCCGCGCATCGCGTTTTCAAACATCTTCGGCAAGACCGTCGGCACCATCGTCTACGCATTCATCAGCATCGGCTGCCTCGGCGTTATGAACGGCCTTATCATGGGCTCGTGCCGCGGCATGTACTCCGTCGCCGCGCGCGGTATGGGGCCGCGCCCGGAGTTCTACGGTGACATTGACCATCAGAACGGCTTCACCATGAAGTCGGCGATAATCGGCATGATGCTCGGCGGCTTCTGGTACGCATGGACGGCGGTTATCTGGATGTACGGCCCCGACTTCATGGGCGGGCTGCACGACTGCCAGTGGATAGCGTGGGAGCCGGACGAGATATGCATCATCAATCTCTATGCCATGTATATCCCCATGTTCATCGCGCTCATTGTCAAGAACAAGGGCGGCAGCGTCATAAAGCGCTACGTCCTGCCGATGCTTGGGCTTTGCTGCTGCGTGTTCATGTGCTATTGCTGCTGGGTCGGCAAGGGCTATAAGCAGGTGCTGGGCTATCTGGCGTTCTTCGCGGTCGTGATGTTCATCGGTAAGCTCTTCAAGGGCAAGCGCATCGAGGCCGAGGTTCTGGAATAAAAATGCATAAACACTATCGGCGGGGGGACACTCCGCCGATATTTGTTTACAGTGCATGACTTGACATATTTCTGCGGGATAATATAATTAAAACATCACATTTTCAGGAGGCTATCATGGCTGCCATACTGTATATAATCGTGCCGTGCTACAATGAGGAGGCGGTGCTGCCGATAACGGCGCCGATGTTCCTTACAAAGATAAACGAGCTTGCCGCTGTGGGTAAAATAAGTCCCGAGAGTCGGGTCATGTTCGTCAACGACGGCAGCCGCGACCGGACGTGGGAGATCATTTCGGAGCTTGCCAAAGGGGACGAGCACTATATTGGCATCAGCCAGAGCCGCAACCGCGGCCACCAGAACGCCGTCCTTGCCGGACTCATGGAGGCGCGCGAGCACTGCGACATCACGATATCCATCGACTGCGACGGACAGGACGACATCAACGCTATGGACGCGATGGTCGACGCGTATCTCGACGGCTGCGAGGTCGTGTACGGTGTGCGCTCCAGCCGCGAGACGGACACCTTCTTCAAGCGCTTCACCGCGCAGAGCTTTTATAAATTCCTCTCCGCGATGGGCGCGGAGGTCGTGTATAACCACGCGGACTACCGGCTCATCAGCGCGCGTGTACTGAAGGAATTTGCAAACTTCCGCGAGGTCAACCTGTTCCTGCGCGGCCTTGTGCCGCTGGTCGGCTTCAAGAGCACTACCGTCAGCTATTCCCGCGCGGAGCGCATCGCGGGCGAGAGCCACTATCCGCTGAAAAAAATGATCGCTCTCGCGGTCGACGGCATCACGAGCCTGTCGGTGAAGCCGCTGCGGATGATAACCGGCTTCGGCGCAGCCGTCGCGCTCATCAGCTTCATAGGCGTGCTGTGGGCGCTCATCACGGCGATAGCGGGCAAGGCCGTCGCGGGCTGGGCGAGCATGACGTGCATAATCTGCTTTGTCAGCGGCGTACAGCTTATCTGCCTCGGCATCATAGGCGAGTACATCGGGAAAATATATCTTGAAACGAAGCAGCGCCCGCGCTATATAATCAGCGAGCGTACATGGGTGCACAAGCCTGCGGAGCCCGGCAGAGAAGAATGATACGCAGCTTATAGGCATTGACATTTTGTCTCCTTTGTATTATTATAAATAATACAAAGGAGACGTTTTATATGCTTTTGACCTTCGACTTTTCAAGTGATACGCCGTTGTATATACAGCTCCGCAACCAGATCATCATCGGCATTGCGGACGGCAGACTGATTTCAGGGGAGAAACTGCCGACAGTGCGCGCGCTGGCTGAGGAGAGCGGCATAAACACCATGACCGTGAGCAAGGCCTACCAGCTGCTGAAGCAGGAGGGCTATATTACGACCGACCGGCGCAGCGGCGCGGCTGTCGCGCCGCGTGGGGAGCGGGGAAGCGTTTCGGAGGAAACGCTGTCCGCGCTGAGACTGAGCCTTTCGGAGCTGCGCCTTGCGGGATTTGGCCGCGCGGAGACTCTGGAGCTGTGCGATAAGCTTTACGGCGATAAGGACAAGGAGGAGACAAAATGATCTGGCGAATCATTCTCTGGGGCAGTCTCATATGGCTGCCGTACCTGATGTACAGAGTGCTCGGCGGTGAGGCGAAGTTCACGAAGAACATCGTCGTCGGCGTGACGATGCCGTTTGAGGCGCACGAGGACGCGGAGGTCTGCCGGCGGCTCGCAAAATTCAAAAAGGAGCTGGGCATAGTCTGCGCCGTGCTGACCGCCGCGGTTGTGCCGTGCGTGTTTATCCGCAGCGTCAGCCTTTCTATGACGCTGTATCTCACGTGGGCGGACGTCTGCATCGTGATCCCGTATATACCGTACCTGCGCTGCAACCGCGACCTGAAGCGCATCAAGCGCAGCCGCGGCTGGGCGGCGGAGCGCAGCGACACGCGCACGGTTGATCTGAAAGCCATTCAGGAGCCGCACGGCATATCGGCGTGGTGCTTTGTTCCGGCGATAGCGCTTGCGCTGCTGCCGCTGGTGTCTGAGCGCGTGATGTGGGCGATATACGCCGCCAATGCAGTCGGCGCGGCTGCGTGCCTTGCCTGCTTCCGCTGGGCGTTCCGCCGCCGCGCGGAGCTTGTGGACGCGGACACCGACCTCACCAATACCCTCACGCGCATTCGCCGCCGCAGTTGGGAGCGGATATGGTTGGCCGCGGCATACGGGCTTGCGCTCGTGAGCCTCGCGGTGTGGCTGTCAGACGGCAATCCGGTCCGGTCGCTGCTTGGAATTTTGCTCGCGTCGGCGATAGTTGTCATCGCGGTGCTGCGCATCGAGTTTAAAACGCGCGAACTGCAGGCGCGGCTCACCGAGAGCAGCGGCAGGGGCTGGTATGCCGACGAGGACGATAAGTGGCTCGGCGGCGTGGTGTATTACGACCCGCACGATACGCGCACGGTCGTCAACTGCCGCGTCGGCAGCAGTACGACCGTCAATCTCGCGCGCCCCAGCGGCAGAGTCCTTGCGGGCATGGTCGCGCTGATCCTGCTGGCGATGCCGTTCACCGGCGCGCTGATAGACGCGGTGACGAACCGGCCGACATCGCTTGAACTCACGAATACGGAGCTTGTCGCTTATTGCGGGGACAAGAGCGCGTACCGCATAGAGCGGGCGGATATCGAGAGCGCGGAGCTTCTCGACGAGCTGCCGGAGCATCTTGTCCGCAGCGTCGGCACCGGCGCGGAGAATCTGCTGAAGGGTGATTTCAGCGCCGCAAAATACGGCAGGCTCAAGCTGTGCCTTGACCCGACCTGCCCGCCGTTTCTGCTCGTGGAATGTGCCGGTGGGGAGACATATCTCCTCGGTTCGCGCACCGAAGGCGAGACGGAGGTAATTTTTGGCGAAATCGGGGCTTGAAAACGGGCGGGATTATGATAATATATAATTTCGGAATCTATATTGTAAATATTATAATAGGTAAGCGTTGATGAGTATTGAAAGCATAAGCTCAAGAAAGAATACATATATCGCCAACGTCCGGGCGCTCGCGTCCGACGGCGCATACCGCCGCGAGCAGGGGCAGTTCCTGTGCGACGGGATAAAAACTCTGCGCGAGGCCGTCGCCTTCGGCGCGGAGATCGTCTCGGTTCTGTGGAAAGAACGGCCGACGGAGGTCGAGGGGCTTGCGGGAGCGAAGGAGTACGCCGCACCGGCGGAGCTGTTCGATTACGCGTCGCCGCTGAAGAACAGCCCAGGGCCGCTGTTCGCTGTCCGCATGCGCAGGATCGGCGCGGCTCGGCTGAAAAATGCCATCGTTCTCGAGGGCGTACAGGACCCCGGCAACGTTGGCACGGTCATCCGCACGGCGAACGCTTTCGGCGTGGACGCCGTGATACTCACCGGCGTGTGCGCCGATCTCTATAATCCCAAAACCGTGCGTGCCACGATGGGCGCGATATTCCGCCAGCGCGTGCTGGAGCTGCCGCTCGCGGAGCTGCGCGCGGCGCTGGATGAAAACGGCCTGCCGCTGTACGGCGCGGCGCTGAGCGAGACGGCGCGGGATTTCAGGGAGATACCGCTGGATAAGGCCGCGGTCGCGGTAGGCAGCGAGGGAAACGGCTTGAGCACGGAGCTGCTCGCAATCTGCGACGGGCAGCTGATAATCCCGATGCGGCCGGACAGCGAATCGCTGAACGCGGGCGTCGCGGCGTCGGTCATCATGTGGGAAATGAGCAGGGGCAGCCTGTAAGAAAACCGTAGGGGGCGGAGCTTGGAATGTCGGCAATAAAATATTGGCTTTGGCTTTCCGCGGCTGCCGTCAGCCCGAAGGCCAAGGCGGCTCTGATAGATAAATACAGTGACGCGGAGAAGGCGTTCTATGCTCCGGCTGGGGAGTTCGAGACGCTGACCGGCGTGTCGAAGAAGGAAGCCGAGACTCTTGAAAAGCGGGATATAAGCTGCGCGGATAGAATACTAGCCGCGTGCGCGCGGCAGGGGATACGGGCGGTGACGATGCAGGACGCGGACTATCCGCAGCGCCTGAAGAATATTTTCGCGCCGCCGGTCGTTATATATCTGAAGGGACGGCTGCACTCGCTGGACGATGAGGCGGCAATCGCCGTCATCGGGACGCGCAAGGCCAGCGCGTACGGCCTGAAAATGGGCAGAAAGCTCGCGTATGAGATAGTGCGGGGCGGCGGAGTCGTCGTGTCGCTGCTCACGAGCGGCGTGGATGCGGCGGCCGCCAGAGGCGCGCTGCTTGCGGGAGGCCGCTGCGTCGGCGTGCTGGGTACGCCGCATGAGTGCGAGGCGGGAACGCTTGCCGCCGAGGTCGCCGCGCGGGGCGCGCTTATAAGCGAGTACCCGCCGGGAACCAAGCCGGAGAAGCATTTCTTCCGTGACCGCAACCGCATCGCCGCGGGGCTGTCAGTTGGCGTGACGGTGGTCGAGGCTCCGGAGCGCAGCGGCGCGCGGCTGTTCGCGGAGACGGCGATGGAGCAGGGGAGAGAGATCTTCGCGGTTCCGGGCAACGCGGACGCGCCGAACAGCGTCGGGACGATCGCGATGATAAAGGACGGGGCGAAGCCCGTCGTGTGCGGCTGGGATGTGCTGAGCGAGTTTGAATCGCGCTTCGGCGGAAAGCTGCACGAGCTGCCCGAATGTGAGCTGCCGGAAGAGGAGGAAGCACAGAATGCAGACGTTCCGGCAAAAAAATCTGTTGACAAGCCAAAAGACAGCGATTATATTGACTTGAAGAAACAGCTTGAGGGACTAAATGAGGATCAGCTGAAGATCGTCGCTGCAATCGGGAAGTCCGCAAGCCATATTGACGATATCATAGCGAGCACGGGACTGAGCACGGCGAGAGTTCTCTCGCAGCTCACGGTTCTGGAGATCAAGGGCTATGTGCGCCGTGATCCCGGCCGCCGTGTGGCGCTTAATATAGCAAAGAAGTGAGGAAACGTAATGGCAAAAGCGAAGGATCTTGTCATAGTCGAATCTCCGGCTAAGGCAAAGACCATTGAAAAATATCTCGGGAGCGGTTATAAGGTAACGGCTTCGATGGGACATCTGCGCGATCTGCCGAAGAGCAAGATGGGCGTTGACATAGAGCACGGCTTCGAGCCGAAGTACATCCCCGTGAGGGATAAGAAAGAGCTTATCGACCAGCTGAAGAAGGATTCCAAGGCGGCAAAAACAGTCTATCTCGCGACCGACCCTGACCGCGAGGGCGAAGCCATATCGTGGCATCTCAAGGAGCTGCTCGACCTGCCGGACGAGAAGGCGCGCCGCGTCACCTTCAATGAGATAACCAAAAAGGTCGTCACTGAGAGCATCCAGCACCCGCGCGATATCGATCAGGATCTGGTCGACGCGCAGCAGGCGCGCCGCATACTCGACCGCATCGTCGGCTACGAGCTGTCGCCGCTGCTGTGGAAAAAGGTCAAGAGCGGCCTGTCCGCGGGGCGTGTGCAGTCTGTCGCAACGCGCATGGTCGTTGACCGCGAGGAGGAGATAAAGAGCTTCGTCAGCGAGGAATACTGGCTGCTCGACGCGCATCTCAGCCGCGGTGAGGGCGGCGGATTTTCCGCCAGATTCTATGGCCGCGACGGGAAAAAGCAGGAGCTTCACAGCGAGGACGAGGTCAACGCGATAATCGACCTGACAAAGGGCAAGCACTTTACCGTCGATTCCGTGAAGCGCGGCGAGAAGCAGCGCAGCCCCGCGCCTCCGTTCATCACCTCGACATTGCAGCAGGAGGCCTCGCGCCGTCTCGGCATGACCCCGCGCCGCACGATGTCCATAGCGCAGCAGCTCTATGAGGGCGTGGATATCACCGGCCGCGGCACTGTCGGCCTTATAACCTACATGAGAACCGATTCGCTCCGCCTTTCCGAAGAGGCGCTGGCAGCCGCGCGCGGATTTATAATCAACCGCTACGGTGAGGCGTATTACCCCGGCAAGCCGCGCCATTTCAAGACCAAGGCCGGCGCGCAGGACGCGCACGAGGCCATACGGCCCACCGACGTGGAGCTCACGCCGGAGCTTGTGCGCAAGGATCTGACGCAGGAGCAGTACCGGCTCTACCGCCTTATCTGGGGGCGCTTTACGGCCTGCCAGATGGCGAACGCCGTGTATGATAATGTCGCCGTCGATGTTGTATCCGCCGGATGCAGCTTCCGCGCGACGTATTCCGAGATGAAATTCGCGGGTTACACCGCGGTATATGAGGAAGCGAAGGACGAGGAGAGCGCGGAGATATCCAATCCGCTCCCGTCGCTGAGTGAGGGCGAAGTCCTGACGCTTGAGAAGATGACTTCCGACCAGCAGTTCACGCAGCCGCCCGCGAGATATACCGAGGCTACGCTGATACGCGCGATGGAGGAGAAGGGCATAGGCCGCCCCTCGACCTACGCGCCGACGATATCCACGATAACCTCCCATGATTACGTTATCAAGGAAGGAAAGTACCTGCGTCCGACTCCGCTCGGCGAGGTCGTGACGGGGCTTATGAAGGAGCACTTCGCGGACATCGTCGATCTGAAGTTTACTAACCATATGGAGGCCGAGCTTGACGAGATCGAGAAGGGCAAGGCTGCGTGGCGCGACGTGCTGGCCGAGTTCTACGGTAATTTCAGCAAGGAGATGAGCGCTGCGGAGCAGGCCATGGACGGTGTGAAGCTCAAGGTGCCGGACGTCCTCAGCGACGAATACTGCGAGGTCTGCGGACGGCAGATGGTCGTGAAGAAGGGCAAGTTCGGATATTTCCTCGCCTGCCCGGGCTTCCCGGAGTGCACGTTCACAAAGCCGATCGTAATAGAAATGCCCGGCAAATGCCCGAAGTGCGGCGGCAAGATACTCAAGCGCACCTCGAAAAAGGGCTATGTGTTCTACGCCTGCGAGCGCGGCCCCGAGTGCGGATTTATCACGTGGGACGTGCCGACGAAGGACTTCTGCCCGGCCTGCGGCAAGACGATGTTCAAGCGCAGCGGCCGCGGCGCGCTCAAGCCCTTCTGCATAAACGAGGCCTGCCCGAACTTCGTGCCTGAGGACGAGCGCGGCTATAAGAGAAAGGCCGCCGCGAAGAGCGGGGAAGAGCCTGCCGGCGAAGCGGCGGAAGCGGAAAAGAAGCCTGCCGCAAAGAAGGCCGCGGCGAAAAAGTCCGCAGCCAAAAAGACAACGGCCAAAAAAGACAACGGCCAAAAAGACAACGGCGAAGAAAACCGCCGCAAAAGCAAAGGATAAGGAATAATATTAATGGAAACAGTCACCGTTTTGGGCGCCGGACTTGCCGGAAGCGAGTGCGCATGGCAGCTTGCGAAGCGCGGAATAAAGGTCAGGCTCATCGAAATGAAGCCGGAGAAATATACCCCCGCGCATAAGGCCGCGGGCTTTGCGGAGCTTGTCTGCTCAAACTCCCTGCGGAGCGACGAGCTGAGCAACGCCGTCGGGCTTCTCAAGGCGGAGATGCGGAAGATGGGCTCGCTCATCATGGAGTCCGCGGACGCAAACCGCGTGGCCGCGGGCGGCGCGCTTGCCGTTGACCGCGAGGGCTTTTCGGAGTATATAACCCGCGCGCTCAAGGAGCATGAGAATGTTGAGCTCATCACCGCCGAGGCGGATAAAATACCCGAGGGCGAGGTCGTCATCGCAACAGGCCCCCTCAGCAGCGACGCGATAGCGGCAGAGATAGAAAAGCTCTGCCCGGACAGCGACCTGCACTTTTACGACGCTGTCGCCCCGATAGTCACGCTCGAGAGCGTCGATATGGATAACGCATTCTTCGCATCGCGCTATGATAAGGGCACAGCAGATTATGTAAACTGCCCGATGACGAAGGAGGAGTATCTCGCCTTCGTGACCGAGCTTGTCAGCGCTAAGGAGGCCGAGGTGCACGGCTTTGACGACGGCGGGGTCTTTGAGGGCTGCATGCCGGTCGAGGTCATGGCGCGCCGCGGGGTGGACACTCTGCGCTACGGGCCGCTGAAGCCGGTCGGACTTATCGACCCGCGCACAGGACATGAAAATTACGCGGTCGTCCAGCTGCGGCGGGACAATGCCGACGGCACGATATATAACATGGTCGGCTTTCAGACTCACCTCACATGGGGCGAGCAGAAGCGCGTGTTCTCGATGATACCGGCGCTGAAGAACGCGGAGTTCGTGCGCTACGGAGTCATGCACCGCAACACATATCTTAATAGCCCCAAGCTCCTTGACCGCTATTACCGGCTGAGAAGCGACCCGCGCATCAGCTTCGCCGGTCAAATGACCGGCGTTGAGGGCTATGTCGAGTCCGCGGCCTCCGGTATGCTCGTCGGCATCGAGACGGCCGCGCGCGTGCTCGGCATGGAGCCTGTGGACTTCCCGCAGGAGACCGCGATAGGTGCGCTGGGGCTGTACATCTCCGGCGGCAGTGTCGGCGATTTCCAGCCGATGAACATAAATTTCGGTATAATAAGCCCCCTGGGCTACAGGGTCAAGGGTAAGAGAAACAAAAACGCCGCGATATCCGAGCGTGCGCTCGGCGTTATCGACGGCCTTATGGCAAAGGAGGTTTTCCACTGTGAGGATAATCGTTGACGCAATGGGCGGCGATAACGCGCCGGAGGAAATAGTAAAGGGCGCTGTGCGCGCGAAGAGAGAACTTGGCGTGGACGTCACCCTCGTCGGCATCAAGGATAAGGTCAGAGCCTGCCTCAAGGCCGAGGGCTGCGCCGACGGCGAGGTAGAGGTCGTCAACGCCAGCGAGATAGTCACTATGGAGGACGACCCCAGCACCGCCACCCGCCGCAAGAAAGATTCATCCATGGCCGTCGCGCTCACGATGCTCAAGGACGGCAAGGGCGACGCAGTAGTCTCCGCGGGCAGCACCGGCGCGCTCCTCACCGGAGCGACGCTGACCGTCAAGCGCATCCGCGGCATCCGCCGCGCGGCGATGGCGCCAGTTCTTCCGAGCGGGGAGCACGGCGTCATGCTCATCGACTGCGGCGCGAACGTCGAGTGCACGGCGGAATATCTGCTTCAGTTTGCGTATATGGGCAGCTTCTATGCCAAGAAACTCATGGGCTGCGAGAACCCGCGCGTCGGCCTGCTGAACGTCGGTACCGAGGACACCAAGGGCGGCGAGCTTCAGCATCAGGCTTTCGCACTGCTGAAGGAGGCGCACGAAGATGGGCGCATCAATTTCGTCGGCAACGTCGAGGGCACGGGCGTTTTCGCCGGTGCGGCGGACGTTGTAGTAACTGACGGCTTTACCGGCAACGTCCTTCTCAAGAGCACCGAGGGCGTTATCAAATATATGATGAAGCAGCTCAAGGGCGTGTTCTATAAGAACACTGCCAATAAGCTCGCAGCGGCGGTGCTGAAAAAGGATCTCGGCGTCATGAAGAAATCCATGGACGTCAACGAGGTCGGCGGCACGGCGATGATCGGCATCAGCAAGCCCGTCATCAAGGCGCACGGCTCCTCCAACGCCGCATGCATCTTCTCTGCGATGCGTCAGGCGCAGAGCTTTGCCGAGTCCGGCATAATCTCCGACATAGAGGCAAACATCGAATACATGAAGCTCAGAACCGAGGCAAAGGCGGAATGAACGAAATAACTGGTCTGGAAGAAAAAATCGGCTATCAGTTTAAAAACAAGCAGCTTCTCGAAACGGCGCTGACCCACAGCTCCTATGCCAACGAGCGCCATTCTCCCGCCTGCCAGAGCTATGAGCGGCTGGAGTTCCTGGGCGACTCGATACTCGGCATCGTGACGGCGGATTTCCTGTATCACCATGAGCCGGAGCTGCCGGAGGGGCGCATGACACGGCTGCGCGCGGAGCTCGTCTGCGAGACGAGCCTGCACAAGGTCGCGCTGGAACTCGGCATCAGCGAATATATGCGCCTTGGCCGCGGCGAGGAGCACACCGGCGGACGGCAGCGCCCGTCGATACTTGCGGATATGGTCGAGGCGATCATCGCCGCCATGTATATCGACAGCGGCATGGATCAGGCGCGCGAGTTTATAATGACCCGCGTTCTCAAGGACGCAAGGATCGACGACAACCACCGCACGGCGGATTACAAGACCGAGCTTCAGGAGCTTGTGCAGCGCCGCAGCAATCAGCATATCAGCTATGAGCTTATCGGCGAGAGCGGCCCCGACCACTGCAAGACCTTTACGTTTCAGGTCTGCGTCAACGGGCTTCCCGTCGGCGAGGGCAGCGGCAGAACGAAGAAGGAAGCCGAGCAGCAGGCCGCCGGCAGAGCGCTGGAGGCGATGAGAGAGTGAGCGCGAGAGAAAGCATCATCCCCGTTTTCGTGCCGCACCTCGGCTGCCCGAACGACTGCGTGTTCTGCAACCAGCGCCGCATATCCGGCGCGCAGGAGCCTGCAGGGGTCGAAAATGTGAAAAACGCGATAGAGTCAGCAGCCGCCTTGCCCCGCAACGGGGCGAAGCGGCAACTGGCGTTTTATGGGGGCAGCTTCACGGCCATCCCATCCTGCCAGCAGGAGGCGCTGCTGGGCGCGGCGAAGGAATATCTTGACCGCGGCGAGATAGACGCGATACGGCTTTCCACGCGGCCTGACGCAATAGACGGCGCGGTGCTGGCACGGCTGAAGAGATACGGCGTGGAGACGATAGAGCTTGGCGCGCAGTCGCTGTGCGACGAGATACTGCTGCTGTCCGGCCGCGGACACACGGCGGAGGATGTCGTCAGCGCGTCGAAGCAGATAAAGGCCGCGGGCTTCCGGCTGATACTCCAGATGATGACCGGACTCCCCGGCGACAGCGTAGGGCGCACGGTGGACACGGCGAAGAAGATAATCGCCCTGCATCCGGACGGCGTGCGCATATACCCGACCGTCATAGTGCGCGATACGGCGCTTTACGATCTGTGGCAGGCGGGGGAGTATAAGGAGCACACGGTGGCCGACGCGGTGGAATACTGCGCGGCGATCGTACCGCTTTTCGAAGCGGCGGGGATACCGATAATCCGTCTCGGCCTGAACCCGACGGACGAGCTGTCCGGCGGCGCGGCAGCGGGCGGCGCGTATCATCCGGCGCTGGGCGAGCTCGTGAAGAGCCGTCTTATGCTCGATAAAATGCGTGCGGTGCTGAACGGCGTCCCTGCGGGGAGCAGGGTCACGCTCGGCGTGAATAAAAGCCGCGTTTCGCAGGCAGTCGGCCAGCATCGGGGAAACGTCTCCCGCCTGACGGCTGAATTCGGCCTCAAGGAGCTGAAAATACGCGGGATAGACGCGGAAAATGATGAAATTTCCATAGTTTCCATTGAAAAAACCTGAGATATATAATATAATAACTCGTTAAGTTTTAAAATCAGAGGTTATTCATTTGTACTTAAAAGCACTGGAGATACAGGGATTCAAATCCTTTGCCGATAAAACGCGGCTTACATTTGAAAAAGATATAACCGCCATTGTCGGGCCGAACGGCTCCGGCAAGTCGAACATATCCGACGCCATACTCTGGGTCATGGGCGAGCAGCGGACAAAGGCTCTGCGCGGCGCGAAGATGGAGGATGTCATCTTCGGCGGTACGGAGAAGCGCAGCCCGCTGGGTTTTGCGCAGGTGTCGCTGATAATCGACAACTCTGCCCACATCTTCGACTATGACAGCAGCGAGATAATGCTGACCCGCCGCTATTACCGCAGCGGCGACAGCGAGTATTACATAAACCGTGAGTCGGTCAGGCTCAAGGATATAAACAACCTCCTCATGGATACCGGCCTTGGCCGCGACGGCTATTCGATCATCGGCCAGGGGCGCATCGCGGAGATCGTCTCCACCAAGAGTACCGACCGGCGCGAGGTATTCGAAGAGGCGGCGGGCATATCCCGTTTCCGCTACCGCAAGGAGGAGGCGGAGCGCAAGCTCGAAAAAACGGAGGAAAATCTCCTCCGCGTGAACGACAAGATAGAAGAGCTTGAAATTCAGGTCGGGCCGCTGAAAAAGCAGGCCGAGACAGCAAAAAAATATCTGAAGCTGCGCGATGAGCTGCGCGTGCAGGAGATATCCGTCTGGATGGAGACGCTGGACAAGCTGCGCTCCCAGGCGGACAATATCAAGACCGAGTACGAGCAGTCCAAGGCCGAGCTGGAGCAGGCGCGGGCGGAGCTTCAGGCGCTGTATTCCTCGTCCGAGAGCATAACGGAGCGTATGCACCAGAAGGACGTCGAGACGGAGCACGCGCGCGAGCGCCTGTCCGCCGCCGAGGCCATGGCCTCCGAGTGTGAGGCGAACGCCGCGGTGCTGCGCGCCAACGTCCAGAGCAGCAAGGAGAGCATGCAGCGCATGCTCGACGATATCGCGGATCAGGAGAACCGCGTCAGCGAGATACGCGGCCGCATTGACGAGGGGCAGAAGCGCATTGACGAAATAAACTCTGCTCTCCGCGAGCTTGAGCAGAAAACCGCACAGAATAACAACGTGCTTGACGGCTGCCGCATGAAGCTGCAGAGCCGTGAGCAGGTAGTGAACCAGCTTTCCGAGCGCTCGACGAAGCTCAATATCGACGCGCGCAGCATGGATTCACGTATAAATATGCTCTCCGAGATGGAGAAGGACTATGACGGCTACTCGCGCGCGGTCAAGACGATAATGCGTGAGACGCAGCGCGGCAACCTGCGCGGGGTTCACGGCCCCGTCGCAAATCTTGTCCGCACGGACGATGAGTGCGCCCTCGCAATAGAGACGGCGCTGGGCGCCGCGGCGCAGAATATAGTCGTCGACACCCAAAACGACGGCCGCAGCGCGATAGAGCTTTTGAAGCGCATGGACGCCGGACGGGCGACATTCCTGCCCGTTGATACCATCCGCGGCAGCGTGATGCGCGACGCGCCGGTCAACGACCCGGGCTTCGTCGGCATCGCAAGCGAGCTCGCGGAGTTTGACAGCAAGTATGAGCAGATATTCCTGAACCTGCTGGGCAGGACCGTCGTGGCGGAATCTCTCGCCGCCGCGGTGCGAATGTCGAAGGCGAGCGGGAACCGCCTGCGCATCGTTACGCTGGACGGACAGCTGATAAACGCCGGCGGCTCGATGACCGGCGGCAGCAGCGCCAAGGGCAGCGGCATAATCTCCCGCGCGAACGAGCTTGAAAAGCTGAAGAAGCAGCGTACCGGCCTCTCCGAAAAAGTGAAGTCCTGCGATGCGGAGCTTGAGCGGGCAAAGTCCAATCTTGCCGCCGTCCGCTATCAGCTGGATATGGCGCTGGAGGATCAGGCGGAGCTGCGCAGCGGCGTCTCCTCGAACGAGGCGGAGAAGCGGGCGACCGAAAATTCGGTGCACCAGCTCTCGCTCCTGCTCGACAGCCTGACCGGAGACAGCGAAGCGCGGCGGAACGCCGTCGCGGCGCACGAGCGGCAGATAGAGCAGTTCGAGCAGCGGCTTGAAGAGAAAAACGCGAGACTCGCGGAGATAAACGCCGATATCCGCGCGATAAAGGACGAGATAGCGAAGATAAGCGCAAGTAAGATCGAGCTTGAGGGGAAGCGCACCCGCGCCGAGAAGGACGCGCAGCAGCGCAGCAGCGACATCATCGATCTTGAGCGCCGCACCGCGAAGATAGAGCAGCGCAAGCTCGCCGCCGAGATGGAGGAGAAGCAGCTGCTGGACAAGCTCTGGGATAACTACGAGTTGAGCCACAGCGCAGCGAACGCCGTGCGCCAGCCGGTGGAGAATCTTCAGAAGGCGACCAGGGCGATAAACGAGCTGCGCCGCGAGATAAACTCTCTCGGCAACCCGAACCTGGGCGCGATAGACGAGTATGAGCGCGTCAACACCCGCTACGAGTTCCTGACCGGTCAGAGGGACGACGTCGACAAGGCCAAGAGCGAATTGCTCGGCATAATAAACGACATCACCTCCGAGATGAAGGACGTGTTCCTGACGCACTTCCGCCAGATAGACGAGTGCTTCCGGCAGACGTTTCTGGAGCTGTTCGGCGGCGGCAAGGCGGCGCTTGTGCTGGAGGATGAGAACAACGTCCTTGAGTGCGGCATAGAGATAAAGGTTCAGCCGCCCGGCAAGGCGCTGTCAAATATCAGCTTGCTCTCCGGCGGCGAGATGGCCTTCGTCGCGATCGCGCTGTATTTTGCGATCTTAAAGGTGCGCCCGACTCCATTCTGCGTCATGGACGAAATCGAGGCTGCGCTCGATGAGGCGAACGTCACGCGATACGCCGAGTACATGCGCCGTATGTCCGACAAGACGCAGTTCCTTGTCATCACGCACCGCCGCGGCACCATGGAGGAGGCCGATATGCTCTACGGCGTGACCATGCAGGAAAAGGGCGTGTCCACCGTGATAGAGCTTGACCTTGAAAATGCGCAGAAAACGATAGAGGAGTAAACACATGGGATTTTTCGATAAAATATTCGGCGGCCTGACCAAGACCCGCCTCAATCTTGAGGATCTTGAGGAGATATTCCAGAGCTACAAGCCCGATAATGATGACTTCTATGACGAGCTTGAAGAGCTGCTCGTGATGTCCGACGTCGGCGCGGCGACCGCGGCGACGGTCGTACAGGGGCTCAAGAAGATGACATGGGAGCGCCGCTTCCGCTATGGCGGCGAGGCGCGCGAGGGGCTTATCGAGATACTGACAAAGCTTCTGAACGTCGGCGACACGGCACTGAAGCTCGACACCAAGCCCTCGGTCATCCTTATGGTAGGCGTCAACGGCGTCGGCAAGACGACGACCATCGGCAAGCTCGCCGCTCAGCTCAAGGCGGAGGGCAAAAAAGTCCTGCTCTGCGCGGGCGACACCTTCCGCGCTGCCGCGGCCGAGCAGCTCGGCATCTGGGCGGAACGCTCCGGAGTGGACATTGTCCGCCACGAGGAGGGCAGCGACCCCGCCGCCGTCGTGTATGACGGCATCTGCGCTGCCAAGGCCAGAAACAGCGACGTCATAATCATCGACACCGCCGGCCGCCTGCACAACAAGGCCAATCTCATGAACGAGCTGAGCAAGATACGCCGCATAATAGACCGCGAACTGCCGGAGGCGGACGTCGAAACGCTGATGGTGCTCGACGCTACCACCGGCCAGAACGGACTTCTGCAGGCCAAGCAGTTTCTTGAAAGCTCCCGCCTCACCGGCATCGTCCTCACAAAGCTTGACGGCACAGCCAAGGGCGGCATAGTGTTTGCCATCACGAGCGAGCTGAACATTCCGGTCAAGTACGTCGGCGTGGGCGAGGGAATAGACGACCTCATCCCGTTCGACGCAAAGACCTTCGCGGAGGCGCTGTTCAAATGAAGATAATCCTTGCGAGCAATAATAAAAACAAGATGCGAGAGTTCCGCGAGCTTCTCGCCGGAACGGACGCGGAACCGATCAGCCAGCGCGACGCGGGCTGCGACTTCGAGGTCGACGAAACCGGAACGACCTTTGAGGAGAACGCCTTTCTGAAGGCGGACGCGGTATTGAAAGCTACCGGCTGCATCGCCGTCGCGGACGATTCCGGTCTGGTGGTCGATGCGCTCAACGGCGAGCCGGGGATATACTCCGCGCGCTACGGCTTTGGCCACGACGCGAGCGACGCGGACAGAAACAGATATCTGCTCGGCAAGCTCGGCGACGAGAAAAACCGCCGTGCGCGCTTTGTCTGCTGTGTGTGCTGCTGCCTGCCGGACGGCAATACGATAACTGCGCGAGGCGAATGCGAGGGCGAGATACTCGACGCGCCGCGCGGCAGCAACGGCTTCGGCTACGATCCGCTCTTCCGCCCGCTGGGCTACGATGTCAGCATGGCGGAGCTGAGCGCCGACGAGAAAAACGCGATATCTCACCGCGGCAAGGCGATGAGAGAATTTATAGAGAAGTTTAAGAGGTATTATAATGGCATTGACAAGTAAGCAGCGCGCCCAGCTCCGCGGCCTTGCGGCAGCGGAGGACACGATAATTCAGGTCGGCAAGGGCGGCATAAACGAAAATCTGGTTGCATCTGTAAGCGCAGCTCTCGCGGCGCGCGAGCTCGTGAAGGGCAAGGTGCTGGAAAACTCCATGCTCACCGCCCGCGAAGCCTGCAACGCGCTCTCCGTGGCCTGCAAGGCCGAGCAGGTGCAGGTGATAGGCACAAAATTCGTGCTGTATAAGCGCAACGAAAAAGAACCGAAAATAGTTCTGGTCAAAGACAAAAAGAAAGCCAAGTAATCACAATAAGGACAGGAAAATGAGAATTGTCGTGTACGGCGGCAGCTTCAACCCCCCGCATCTTGGGCATGTTGAGGCCGCCAGAACCGTCAGCGCAGAGCTTGCGCCGGATAAATTTCTGATAATACCGACGAACGTATCGCCGCATAAGATGCTCGCCGAGGGCAGCCCCGAGCCGCGGGCGCGGCTCGAGATGTGCCGCCTTGCCTTTGCCGGTATCCCCGGCGCGGAGATATCGGATATGGAGCTGCAGCGCGAGGGAAAGAGCTACACCGCGCAGACCGTGGAGGAGCTGCGGCGCAGCTACCCTGATGACGAGCTGTTCCTCGTCATGGGGACGGATATGCTCCTTAGCTTTGAGTCATGGTACCGCTTTGAGTACCTGCTTGAAAACTGCACCCTCGCGGTGCTCGCGCGCGATGAGGACGAGGACGTTCAGCTCATCCGCCAGCGCGATGTGCTAGCGGAGAAGTACGGCGCGAAGGTTGTGATCCTGAAACACGACCCCGTCGCCGCAAGCTCCAGCGATATCCGCGAGAGGCTGCGCTTCGGCATCGGCTCGGAGCTGCTGCCGGACAGCGTGTATTCCGAGATAATCCGCCGCCATTATTATGACGCGCGGCCGGAGCTGAGTTGGCTGCGGGCAAAGGTGATGCCGTATCTCACCGAGAAGCGCGTAGCGCATGTCCTTGGCTGCGAGAACGAGGCCGTCAGTCTCGCAAACCGCTGGGGCGAGGATCCTGAGCGCGCCGCGGTGGCCGGAATACTGCATGATATCACGAAGAGGCTCAGCGCCGAAGAACAGTTGAAATTGTGCGAAAAGTATGGTATCATCAACGACGCCGCCGAGGTCGCAAACCCGAAGCTGCTGCATGCCAAGACAGGAGCGGCCTTCGCGAGGGAGCTGTTCGGCATCGAGGACGATATATACGGCGCGATCCGTTGGCACACCACCGGCAAGCCGGACATGACGCTTCTGGAGAAGATAATATATCTTGCCGACTTCGTGGAGCCGACGCGGGATTTCCCAGGCGTTGAAGAGCTGCGCGAGCTGTGCTTTGAGGATATAGACGCGGCCATGGCCAAGGGGCTGGAGATGAGCCTTGAGTTCATCCGCTCCGGCGGCGCGGAGCCGTATAAGGACAGCGTTGAGGCCTGCGAATGGTACGCCGCGCTGGTTGATTGATTTTAATTAGGAGGCAAAACAAATATGCTTACTTCCGCTGAAATAGCCGCCATTGCCGCAAAGGCTCTGGACGATAAAAAGGCAAGAGACATCAAGGTTCTGAAAACCGATAAGCAGACCGTGCTGGCCGATTACTTCGTCATCTGCAACGGCACCTCGTCCACGCATATCAAGGCGCTGGTCGACGAGGTGGACAAGCAGCTCTCCGAGGCGGGTGAGCCGCCCATACGCCGTGAGGGTCTGCGCTCCGATATATGGGTGCTGATGGACTTCGGCTGCGTCATCGTCCATGTGTTCACCGACGAGGCCAGAAAGTTCTATAATCTTGAGCGCCTCTGGAGCGATGCGGAGGAGGTCGATCCCTCATCCCTTCCGCGCCCCTGATTACAGGGGCTTCCGGAAACAGATTCTATAAATTAAAGAGGGATTGATCAAAATGAAATACGATTTTACAGCGATAGAAAAGAAATGGCAGGCAAGATGGGAAGAGACCAAGCCCTATGCCGCCGTCACCGGCAGCGATAAGCCCAAGTTCTACGGCCTTATCGAGTTCCCGTACCCCTCCGGTCAAGGACTGCATGTCGGCCATCCGCGCCCCTTCACCGCGATGGACATCGTCACGCGCAAAAAGCGCATGGAGGGCTATAATGTCCTGTTCCCGATCGGCTTTGACGCTTTCGGCCTGCCGACCGAGAACTACGCTATCAAGAACCACATCCACCCTGCAATAGTCACCAAGGACAATATCGCAAACTTCACCAGCCAGCTCAAGATGCTGGGCTACGGCTTTGACTGGGATCGCGCCGTCGATACCACCGACCCGAAGTATTATAAGTGGACGCAGTGGATATTCCTCCAGATGTTCAAGAATGGTCTTGCCTACAAGACCACCATGCCCGTCAACTGGTGCACCAGCTGCAAGTGCGTGCTTGCAAACGAAGAGGTCGTTGACGGCGTGTGCGAGCGCTGCGGTGCTCCGGTCATCCGCAAAGAGAAGAGCCAGTGGATGCTGAAGATCACCGCCTACGCCCAGCGCCTGCTCGACGATCTGGACGATGTCGATTACATTGAGCGCGTCAAGATCCAGCAGCGCAACTGGATCGGCCGTTCTACCGGTGCGGAGATAACCTTCAAGACCAACATCGGCGACGAAGTCACCGTTTACACCACCCGTGCCGACACCCTGTTCGGTACGACCTATATGGTCATCTCGCCCGAGCACCCGCTGCTCAAGCAGTGGCAGCCGCATATCGCCAACTGGAGCGACGTTGAGGCCTATCAGGCCGAGGCCGCCCGCAAGTCCGATTTTGAGCGCGGCGAGCTGAACAAGGACAAGACCGGCGTCCGGCTCGACGGCATCGAGGCCATAAACCCCGTAACTCACAAGAATCTGCCGATCTTCGTCTCCGACTACGTCCTCATGGGCTACGGCACCGGTATCGTCATGGGCGTTCCGGGCCACGACCAGCGCGACTGGGACTTCGCCAAGGCGT
>OLSB01000423.1_pt1 | contig 48909 bp, 54 predicted proteins | sample 1672071 | NCBI WGS metagenome assembly OLSB01 (sample SAMEA3136642, study PRJEB25190) | human gut metagenome | biome: human gut; feature: human-associated habitat; material: faeces | place: Austria | collected 2013 | reverse complement strand
TGATCTTCCACCGCGTCATCCCCGGATTTATGATCCAAGGCGGCGATCCGGAAGGCACCGGCATGGGCGGCCCCGGCTACCACATCTACGGTGAGTTCCGCGGCAACGGCTTCCAGAACGATCTCAAGCACAAGCGCGGCGTGCTGAGCATGGCGCGTTCCATGTACCCCAACAGCGCCGGCAGCCAGTTCTTCATCATGCATGAGGACGCCCCGCATCTCGACGGACAGTACGCCGCGTTCGGCGCCGTCACCGAGGGCATCGAGGTCGTTGACCAGATCGCCGGCACGCGCACCGACCGCAACGACCGTCCCACGGAGCCGCAGGTCATGAAAAAGGTCACCGTGGAAACCTTCGGCGAGGAATACCCCGAGCCGAAGAAAAGATAAAAAGATACAGGAAAAGATTTTCTGAATCTTCCTTGTCCCAAATAAAAAGGAATAAGGAGCCGTTTATTCGGATTTATTCCTTATTCCAAAAAGAAGGGGTCCTCAAGGGGGAACATGGTTCCCCCTTGAAGTTGCCTCGCCGAAGGCGACTCTGCCGTTTCCGCAGAAACGGCGGCAACTATGGGGGCGTAACGGTTTCGACGGGGATGCGGAGATTGGAATAGCGGGCGGATGCGCCTACCATCCTTAAAATGGGCAATTATAAATTAAAGAACAACGATAACGTTGCTCTGGCCGCGGCTTAAGCCGTGACCCGTCCCCTCCGGGAGTGCCTCGGCCCGGAAGCGGGGCGTCGATGAGAGGCGGACGTGAGCGCGCAAAGCTTTGAGCGCGCCATGCATAATGAAGCTACCCGACTTGCCGTCTTGACGTTTGGCCGGTGACGAGGGAAACAGGGATGCGGAATCCCAAAACAAGCGTCTGCGCCCGGAGAAGTTCCCTTTGAAGCGTTTTCGGACAGGAGTTCAACTCTCCTCGCCTCCACCACGTCAAAACAACACCATGAGGTCATCCGCCGCCGCAAGCGGCGTCCGATCGACCGATGGTGTTGTTTTTCCTTTCCAAATCGAACCCGCTGCGCCGGGTTTGATCTCCGGCATTTTCTTTGCATACAAATCATGGGAGCGGGCGGATCAACTATGAGAAAGATACTTTGTCTGCTGAAAAAAGAGCTTATGCTCACAATATCGGTTTTGATGGCATGTCTATCGCTCTTTCTTTCAAAACCCGGCGTTGAAACGCTCAGGAGCATCGACTGGCACACTCTGGCGATCCTTTTCATGATGCTGACGGTGCTGGAGGGTTTCAAAAAAGAAAACATTTTTCAGCCGGTTTTGAGGTTTTCCGAAAAGGTCACTTCCATGGTCGGGATCTCGTTCTTTTTAATTTTCGGTGTGTTCTTTTCCTCCATGTTCGTGACGAACGATGTATCGCTGATCGTTTTCGTGCCGCTGACGATTCTTCTCTTCCGCACGGCAAAAAAAGAACCGTATATTCTGCCGGTCATCTCAATGGAAAATATAGCGGCGATCCGCGGTTCCTTGCTGACCCCTTTTGGCAGTCCGCAGAACCTGTTTCTGTTTGAGCAGTCCGGCATTTCCGCCGGAAAGTTTATGCTTCATATGCTGCCGCTGTGGCTCTCCTCCGCAATTCTTCTCGGCGGGTTCATCTTCTTTCTGTACCGAAAGGACCCTCACGAAAAAATCTCTTTGCTCGGAAGCTCCGGAGAAGCATGGAAGCCGGAACGGAAAAAGCACAGAATTATCTACGTTGGGCTGTTTGCGCTGACTGTTGCAACGGTCGTCTCCCGAACACCGTATTGGCTGGCTGCCGCCGGGATCGTTCTCGCCGTTATTCTGCTTTTTGACCCCCCCGTACTGAGGAAAACGGACTATGTTCTGCTGGTCACCTTCTTCTGTTTCTTTGTCTTTTCATCGCAGATCACTGCGAACAAGACGATCTCGCACTTTCTTACCAACGCCGTTGCCGGCCACGAGTATTTCTGGGGGATCGGTTTGAGCCAGATCATCTCCAACGTACCGGCTTCCATTGTCCTTTACCCTTTTACCGACAATCTGGCCGCCCTTCTGTACGGTGTGGATACGGCAGGTCTGTGCTCCGTCATCGGTTCCCTCGCCTCGGTCATCAATTACAGGCTTTATGTGCGCTCTTACCCGGGGCAAGGCGGGAGGTTTATGAAAGTTTTTACGCTTATCAGCTGGGCATTTTTCCTGATCGTGGTCATTCCCGGCTACTTTCTTTCAAAGTACTGGCTGATTTAGTATACCATCTGCCCACCTCCGTGCGGTGGATCTCCCCTGTGCAGGGTCTCCGTTTTCCTGCACGGGGGTTTTTGTTTGCATGAGAGTCTGCAAGCCATTCATATATTGCACGGCAGTCAGTCCTCGATCACCAGCGCACCAGCAAGAGTGCCCTTGAGGCTCTGAACGGTCTCGGCTTCGCGAATCACGCCGCTGTAGCTAGACACGCCCGTATGCTCGACCAGCACCGTCAGATCGCTCTGCCCAACCTTGCGGATCGTATCGGCATCCGTCAGGACGCTGCCGCCGGCCAGAAACTTCTTTTCGGGAAGATTGGCCTGGAACGCTTCGCAGGCGGCCTGAATATGCTCCTCTTCCGCGCCGCCGGCCACGAGCACGGTGTTCGCCTCGGGGTAAGCGCCCGCCAGATAGGACGCCGCCGCCGCATAAACGCCCGCTGCGTCCGTCGCGGTGGAGAGGCCCGCCTTGCCGCGCAGCTTGCGGTCGAGCTTGCCCATGGCGCTGATCTTTGCGGGATCTGTGGGCACCGCGCCGAGAATCCGCAGACACACGCGCTGTGTCAGGCTGCCCGCCGAGTAGAGCCGGTCGCTGACGGCCGCCTGCACACAGACGATGCAGCAGGCGATCACCGCGCCGAGGAGCGCGCCCAGAACGATCATTTTAATACTGCCGCGCAGCACGCCGTCCGTATCGCTGACCGGTGCTTTGAAGTTCTTATAGTCTTCCTTTAGTGTTTCATAGCGCGCCGTCTGATCCGCGTACTCCGTGCGAAGTTTTGTGAGCGCGTCCTCTTTGTCGCTCTGCGTCTGCGACAGATTCATATCGACCGTCGTGTAGGCGTTGTAGGTAAGTTTTGTGATCTCATGCGCGTTGATTGTCGACTCGATGAGTTCCCGGCTGGTGGCCACACCGCCGTCCAGCAGAGCGAGGATTTTTTCCGCTTCCTCCATGTCTCTCGCTATAACGTGCACGGTGAACATGCCTGAACCGTTGCTCCAGACCGTCACAAGCTCTTCAAGATAGCGCAGCTCCATATCGCACTTTTCGGCGACGGGCTGGAGATTGCTTTCGCCCGTCAGGACATACATATAGGCGTTCACGATCGCATCTGTATAGTCCGGGTTCTGGTATATCATATCCGGCAGGATCTGGTAATCCGTTTTTACGTAATAGATCTGCTCCGCGACCGCGACATTGTACGGATCGATCGACATATAATAGGAGTTTTTCTCATACGCCTGCCGCTCGGCGATCTCCTCCGAAATACTTCGCAGGCGCTTGAGAATATCGCTTCGTTCCTGACGATTGTTTGCAACCAGCGCCTCGTAGGTAGACTGCGCCGCGGCAATCTCTTCCGTGTTGCGCAGGGAACGGGCGGTCGAGACCGCCTTGAACGCCCCGGCCACAACCGCCACGGCAAGCATCCAGCACAGCACCATTCTCCATCGCCGACAGATCGCCCAGAAGAGCTGCCGGAGGTCGATCTCTGTCTGGTCTTTTACATAGTTTTCGTTCATGGAAATTCTTCCTTTATTTTTTAGTCTCTGCGGAACAGGTCTCTCGTATAGACTTTGTCCTCCACATCGGAAAGATCATCGTTCATGCGGTTGGCCACGATGACGTCCGACTCGCTCTTGAATTTCTCGATGTCGTTCACAACCTTTGAGCCGAAGAAGGTCTGTCCGTCCTCCAGCGTGGGCTCATAGATGATGACCGTTGCGCCCTTAGCTTTCACGCGTTTCATGACGCCCTGAATGCTCGACTGGCGGAAGTTGTCGCTGTTGCTCTTCATCGTCAGGCGGTATACGCCGACCGTGACCTTCCGCTCGCGCGCCGCATCCCAAGCGCTGCTCCCGGTGTAATACCCGGCCTTCTGCAGAATACGCTCCGCGATGAAGTCCTTGCGGGTACGGTTGGACTCGACGATCGCATGGATTAGATTCTGCGGGACGTCCTCGTAGTTTGCGAGCAGCTGCTTGGTGTCCTTCGGCAGGCAGTAGCCGCCGTAGCCGAACGACGGGTTGTTGTAGTGCGAGCCAATCCTCGGGTCCAGGCATACGCCGTCAATGACCTCGACCGTGCTCAGGCCCTTCAGCTCGCAGTAGGTGTCGAGCTCGTTGAAGTACGCCACACGCAGGGCAAGATAGGTGTTGGCAAAGAGCTTGATCGCCTCGGCTTCGGTGAAGCCGGTGTAGCGAACGTCGATATTCTCCTTTGCCGCGCCCTCCACCAGAAGACCGGCGAGCAGCTCCGCGGCCTTGCGGGGCGCTTCGTCGCAGCCGACGATGATGCGGCTGGGGTACAGGTTATCGTACAGCGCCTTGGACTCCCGCAGGAATTCCGGGCTGAAGATGATCTTGTCCGTATGGTACTTCTCCCGGACGGACTTTGTATAGCCGACGGGGATCGTGCTCTTGATGACCATGTACACATCCGGGTTGGCCTTCATGGTCTCTTCGATGGCGTCCTCGACCGCGGAGGTATCGAAATAGTTCTTCTGGCTGTCGTAGTTCGTCGGCGTGGCGATGATGACAAGCTCCGCCGAGGCATACGCGGCGGCCTTGTCGGTGGTTGTCGTCAGATGCAGCGCGCTTGCCCGCCCTCGCCTCCGCAAAGAAGCGCTCTATCTCATCATCCTGAATGGGGCTGATGAACCGGTTGAGCTTTTCCGCCTTTTCCGGCGTAGTCGTGATGGCTGTGACCTCGTGGTGCTGCGCCAGCAGAACCGCCAGACTCAAGCCGACATAACCTACGCCTGCAACAGTGATTTTCATGGATTACCTCCCTACAATGCCCGTTGATCCTTTTTTGTGACATCCCGGATCGGGGATGTCTTTTTCATTTTGTCATTTTAAAAAGCTCCTTATAGTCTGCCGCAGCAAGAATGCCGAAAGCCAGTACCGCGATCGTGCAGAGGATCGTGACCGGATTCAGCAGGCTTGTGTCTCTCAGAAATACGATGCTGATAACAACTGCCCAGGCAGAATAGGATACATTCAGCGCCATAGCCTTGGAAGCGCCGAGCTGGCTGATGGCTTTATAATAGAACAGATAGGAGATCGTCGCAAACAGCGCCGCAATGGCAATGACCGGGACCAGCCAGCCGGTGCCGCTGAACAGCGATACGGTAAAACCCCAGCCCTTGAGGATCGGAAGAAGAACGATGCCGTACACGACCGCAGACGTCGTCTGCCGGATCTGGAGGGCGATCTCATCCGTGACTGCCTCGTCCTGAACGCTTTTGGCAATGATAACAGCCTCAATGCCCCAGCCAAACGCACACATCAGCGTGCCGACAAATCCAAGCGCAAAATTGGTGATGTGGATCTCCGGGCTGTAGGAAAGGCCGTAAACGCCCAGCAGGCTGAGAATAAGAAACACCCAGCGGTACCACTGCATTTTTTCTTTCAGGAAGAAATAGGCAAGGACTGCGCCGATGGCCGGGAAGATGGCGCTTGCCACAGCGCCGATGGACGCGCCCATGTTGGCGACCGAAAGCACATAGCCCGTCATGCCGACAGGCCCTCCGATGACCGCCGCCAGCGCAACATATCTCCCGCTTTTTGTTTTCAGTGCTTTGACCACATTGGGCAGATTTCCTCTGGCGCCGTTATAGACGCACGCCCAAATGGCCGAGAAAAAGTCATGCAGAAACGTGGATACGAAAGGCGCAAGGAAAACCGCCTGTTCCGTACTCACAAACGGCGTCATAGCCAGCGCAATGCCCAGAACGATCGTTTCAATGGCCCACGTGATACCCGCAATTATACCAGCAAACATCTTTTTTCCACCTTATCCAAGTTTTTTGTAGGTCTCTATGTTTTTCTTCAGACGGGCATAGCGTTCGTCCGCGTATTCCTGCATGAACTTTCCGTCAAACGGAACGCGGGTCAGCCCCCAAAGCGTCCAAAGATAGTCAACATACATTTTGGCGGCGATGAAGCGCTTCTTTTCCTCGACACCGGCTTCCCGGCCTTCGCAGCCGTAATAAGCGCTCAGCAGCTCTTCGTCCTCCGCCGGGTCATAGGCCGCCTCGATCGACAGGCAGGAAAGATCCCACATAGCCTCGTTCATACCGCTGTATTCCCAGTCGATAAGATAGAGCTTTCCTTCCCCGTCCAAAACCCAGTTGGCCACCAGCGAGTCATTATGGCACGGAACCCGCGGCGCCGCGCCGTTTTTATCGACCTCCGCTTTGATATCCATGACGGTCTGCTTCACTTCGTCATAGTCATCATAAAAAGCCACGCCGCCTTCGCGGATGATCTTTTCTTACAGCTCGGCCATTTCAAACACCTCAAACCGCACGCCGGTATCTACGCCGCAGGTGTGCAGCCGGTGGAAGATCTCCGCAGCCTGATGAAGAATCTCCGTCTTCTTCATAACGGCTTCGTTCATCGGCTGGGGATCATGGATAAATTTCATGATCTTGGTTCCGTCATCCCCAAAGTACAAAAGCTCGGAATCGATCTTCAGATCACAGGCGAGCTTTGTGCTCTTATATTCATCCCCGCGATTGATCATCTCCTCCGTTCCCTCGCCCGGGATGCGGACAAGAAGCTCCTCTCCCGTCTCTAACGTGACTTTGTAGGAGTGATTCGTCATGCCGCCGAGACGATTAATGTGCGAAATACCCACCCCATGCACGTTTTTCAACGCGGTGTTGATTTTAGGAATGTCTTCCTTTTCGATTTCCCTTACCAGTTCTGCCATTCTTTTAACTCTCTCTTTCTTTCGATTCCTTATGTATGCGAAGCAGATCCCTGCAATTGGCCGCTGTCATAGAAGTACCGGAAGTGTCCCCGAGGGCAGTCAAATTCAAAGCCGGCCGCTTCCGTGGTCGTGCTTTTCAGCGTTTTTATATTCACGATGTCCTTTTCGTCGATCCCCAGCTCTGCCGCTGCGGACTGCAAAATTTTTGACCGCGTGTCAGTCACATAGGAGGTGTCAAACTGCCGCAGCTCATCCAGCGTGTCAAACTCGTAAATGACATTGGCAGGATATTTTCGGATCCTCATTTTGAGCGTATCCAAATGCGCCATGAAGATCTTTTCCCAGAGTTTATCCGCGGTTTCCGGAAGATCGTACTCGGCTTCCAGAATTTTGAGAAACTTTTCCGAGAATTCCGAAGACCAGAACGTATGTCCGAGCATGTACCATGCGTTTTCGCCGCCGATGGTCACGGAGTTGATGTATCCGTTTGCGTCCTCCGTCATGCACCACTCCGCCGTGTGGCCGTCCGCATACTCTGCGGCATAGTAGGCATCATCGACCTCAGGTTCAAACGGGTTTTCCGAGAAGTAGTTGTCCGCGGAGCAGATGTAGCTGTTTCGCAGATGGTCCCGGACAGCCCAGATGCTGGCATTGTTGTTTCTGGTCAGATAATCGGGATTATGGACGAGCTTTACGCCATACTTTTCCGCAAGATAGCCGAACTGCCCGGCTTTGTAGCCGGTGACAACGATGATCTCCGAAATCCCCGCCGCCTTCAGCTGCTCGATCTGGCGCTCGATGAGCACCTCTCCCTTTACCACCGTCATGCCCTTATGGCGTTCAAAAGACAGCGGCGCAAACCGGGAGCTTGTTCCGGCCGCCATGATAATTGCGTTGTCTGCTTTCAAATCGGTTCCTCCGTTCCAATGGCTTTCTGCGGCCGCTTCGGTTTACACCGGCTCTCCGAACGTGTCCGGGTGAGCCGCGTCAAAGATCTCGTTGGCCCACATGACGGTCACAAGATCCTCCGTTTCGGAGAGGTTGATGATGTTATGCGTATATCCCGGCAGCATGTGCACGGCCTGAATGCGCTCCCCCGATACCGCGAACTCGATCACCTCGTCGGTCCCGATCTTCCGCTCCTGTATCAGGCCGCGGCCGCTGACGACGATGAAAAACTCCCATTTGGAGTTGTGCCAATGCTGTCCCTTGGTAATTCCCGGCTTGGAGATATTGACGGAAAACTGGCCGTGATCGGCCGTTTTCAGAAGCTCCGTAAAGCTACCCCGCGCGTCCGTATTCATTTTGAGATCAAATGCGGCCTTTTCCCGGGGGAGATAGCTCAAATACATCGAATACAGCTTCTTTTCCAGGGAGCCCGGCGCGATGCGCGGCATGAGGAGCGTGCGCGGCTGGTCGTGGAACGTGCGGAGAAGGTCAACGATCCTCCCCAGTGTGGCTTTGTGCGTGACCGGCGCATAGCAATAGCGGCCGTCCTCTTTTGCCATGGGCGTGAGGCCGTCATACGTCACGCCGTCCACCGTTTCGCCCGGCTTCGGATACTCCGCGCGATGCGGCTTTCCCTCCATCGCGTCGTACATCTCCTCGAGAAGATCGTCAATGAAGAGCATTTCCAGCTCAACATTCGGATCGTTCACCGTGATCGGCAGATCGTTCGCGATGTTGTGGCAGAACGTTCCGACCGCAGAGTTGTAGTTTGGGCGCACCCATTTCCCCACGAGATTCGGGAAACGATAGACATACACCGCCGCTCCGGTCTCCCCGGCATAGCGGAAAAGCAGCTCTTCCCCGTCACGCTTGGAAAGGCCGTACTCCGAGGTCCCGAACCGCCCGGCCAGCGTGGCCTGCAGCGAGGACGAGAGCATTACGGGACAGGTGTTGTGATGCTTTTTCAGCGTGCTGAGCAGCGCGGATGTAAAGTCAACATTGCCCTCCCGGAACTCCGCCGGATCCTTCGGGCGGTTCACACCCGCGAGGTGAAACACAAAATCACAGTCCGCGCAAAATGCCTCCAGCTCCTCCGGGGTGTTGGAACGGCCATATTCGCAGACGGCGTCAATGTGCAGGTCCGGCCTTGTCCTGTTTTTCCCGTCGCGGAGATTCTTCAAATTCTCCACAAGGTTGCGGCCGACAAACCCGGACGCGCCGGTGACAAGTATCTTCAAACGTCCTTCCTCCACACCATCTTATTGACCACGCCGATATAGGACTGGATGATCTTCACGACCTTGTCGGAGACATTCGTATCCACGTAATCCGGCACCGGGATCGCGCCGCCGTTCTTTTCCTCCCGAACCATCTCCACCGCCGTATCGACTGCCTGAAGAAGTCCCTTCGTGTCAATGCCCGACAGGATGAAGCAGCCCTTATCGAGTGCTTCGGGGCGTTCCGTAGAGGTACGGATGCAGACCGCCGGGATGGGATGCCCGATGGAGGTGAAAAAGCTGCTCTCCTCCGGCAGTGTGCCGGAATCGGACACAACGGCGAAGGCGTTCATTTGCAGGCAGTTATAATCGTGGAAGCCGAGCGGCTCATGCCGGATCACGCGCCGGTCGAGCTGGAAGCCGGAGGCCTCCAGCCGCTTGCGGGAGCGCGGGTGGCAGGAATACAGAATCGGCTTATCGTATTTCTCCGCCATTTCGTTGATCGCGGTGAAAAGCGATGTGAAGTTTTTCTCCGTATCAATGTTCTCCTCGCGGTGCGCGGAGAGCAGGATATATTTCCCCTTTTCCAGACCGAGGCGCTCGTGGATGTCGCTTTTTTGGATCGCTTCCAGATTCTCCGTCAGCACCTCCGCCATCGGGCTCCCCGTCACATAGGTGCGCTCCTTCGGCAGGCCACAGTCGGCAAGATACCGTCTTGCGTGCTCGGAGTAGGCAAGATTGACATCGGATATGATATCCACGATCCGCCGGTTGGTCTCCTCCGGAAGGCACTCATCCTTGCAGCGGTTTCCGGCCTCCATATGGAAGATCGGGATGTGCAGGCGCTTTGCGCCGATGACGGACAGGCAGGAGTTCGTGTCGCCGAGAACCAGCACGGCGTCCGGCTTCAGCTCCACCATGGCTTTATAGGACGCGCTGATGATGTTCCCCATCGTTTCGCCGAGGTCGGCGCCGACGGCGTTCAGATACAGCTCGGGGTCGGCAAGGCCAAGATCCCGGAAAAACACGCCGTTGAGGTTGTAGTCATAGTTCTGACCCGTATGGACCAGAATTGTGTCAAAATACTTCCTGCATTTTTTTATCACAGCGGCAAGCCGTATGATCTCCGGGCGTGTGCCGACGATGATCATCAGCTTGATTCTGCCGTTTTCCTTCCACTGCACCGTATCGCCCATCCTGCGCGTTCCTCCTGTACCGTGTACCTTACTGTTTCATCTTCGCAAGCTCGGCCTGAATGTAGGCCAGAGATGCGATCTTTTCCTTTGTTTCTTCCAGCGTCAGCCGCTTTGTGTTGTTGGAGTTGAACTCCGTCAGCGTATTTCTCGTTTCGTCGCCGTCCTTGAAGTATTTGTCGTAATTCAGGCCGCGGTTGTCCGCCGGGACGCGGTAGAAATCGCCCATATCGACCGCCTTGGCGCATTCCTCGTTCGTGAGGAGCGTTTCGTACATTTTCTCCCCGTGGCGGATGCCGATGATCTTGATATCCTCTTTCTTTCCGCCGAACAGCTCGCACACTGCCTCCGCCTGCGTCCGGATCGTGCAGGCCGGGGCCTTCTGGATCAGGAGATCGCCGTTCTCGCCGTGCTCAAAGGCGAACAGCACGAGATCGACTGCCTCTTCCAGGCTCATGATGAAGCGCGTCATCGAGGGCTCCGTCACGGTGATCGGATTGCCATTTTTGATCTGCTCGATCCAGAGCGGGATCACGGAGCCGCGGCTGCACATGACGTTGCCGTAGCGCGTGCAGCAGATCTTCGTTTTCCCGGACATGCGGGAGCGCGCAATGGCCACCTTTTCCTCGATCGCCTTGGTGATGCCCATCGCGTTGATCGGGTAGGCCGCTTTATCCGTCGAAAGGCAGATCACGGACTCCACGCCCGCCTCGATCGCCGCCGTGAGCACGTTTTCCGTCCCGATAACGTTGGTGCGGACGGCCTCCATGGGGAAAAACTCGCAGGACGGAACCTGCTTGAGCGCCGCAGCGTGGAAGATATAATCCACCCCAGGCATCGCCGATCTCACAGACTGGAGGTCCCGGACATCGCCGATATAGAATTTGATCTTATCAGCCACTGCCGGCATTCTCGCCTGAAAGTCATGGCGCATGTCATCCTGCTTCTTCTCGTCGCGGGAGAAGATGCGGATCTCGCCGATATCAGTGGCCAGAAAGCGGTTCAAAACGGCGTTGCCGAAGGAGCCGGTGCCGCCGGTGATCATCAGGGTTTTGTTTTTGAACAAAGACATTTTCTATCTCTCCATGAGTTTTTGTAGGTTTTATTCGTCCAGCCGGTAGGCCTTATAGCTGTGGTGCGTCACTCTTTCTTCTTCGGGCGGAAGCTGCATATAATCGCCGTACCAGGCCGTCAGTGTCTGATCCGTCCCGCACGGAGCCGGAAAATGGCAGCCTTCAAACTCGACCTCCGTGTGATCGGAAAACCATATCTTTTCCAGTATCTCATTATCGCCGAAATACGGCTGACAAATATCGCCGACCTTTGAGCTCTCGGCCGGCCCATGGCAGGACTGCGATATTCTGTCCACGGTCTGCATGCACCATTTCATGGAAACGGGCTTTACCGCGGCCTTTAAAACCGACGTCAGGATCGCTTTGCCCGCGGATCTTTTCCGCCGGCTGTTGGGCAGCATGCGCTTAATTTCCGCGATGCGCTCAACACGTCCGATCCTTTTCCGCAGCTGCCGGAAGCCATCCATGTCCTCCGGCAGATCGTCCAGCACAAAGCAGTCTATATTGATGCCCAGATCGTCATACGCGATATCCGTCTCTTCCACAAGAAGCGTCCGGGTATCGGCGATTTTGGCAAATTCAAAGGGGTATGCGCCGTCCATGCTCCAATGCATGACCTTCAGGCAGCCGTTCTCCCGGTTGAATTCCTTCAGGAATCTTTCATAATCCGCCCGGAGCATGACGAGATCGATATCATCGTCCCAGGGGATATAGCCCTTGTGACGCACAGCGCCCAAAAGCGTTCCATACGCCAGGAAATACGGAATTTCCTTCGCCCGGCAAAACGCGTCGACTCCCTTGAGGATCTCAACTTGAACGCGCTTTACTTCTTCTACGGTCATTTCTTTCAAAAAAAATCCACCCGATCTTTCCTGCAATTGCGCCAGAGTCAAGGTTCTTTTCTTCGTTTTATCACGTGGGTAAAGCCCCGGAGCGTAACGCCCTCAAGAATAAGGAAAAAGGCGTCTCTCAGCGGAGGAATGATAAGCAGCAAAAGGAAGTTTGTGATGATCTGCGTGAGCAGAGACGCGGCGGCCGCCCCCACGATCTCGAAGCGCGGGATCAGCAGCACGTTGAGCACGATGTTCGTCAGCGCGCCGGACAGCGTTGTGACCTGAACCCAGCGTGATTTCCCTTCCGCGACCATGTAGAGGTTATTGATCGAACCGAAGTAGGAAAACGATGTATACCACACGATCAGCGCGAGCGACGGCACGGCGCCCAGATAGGCCGAGCCATACAGGATCTGAATGATCGGCCGGGCAAACAGGGTGATAAACACGCAGTAGCAGATCGAGACCCAGAACACCGAACCGTAAACCTGCTGCAGCCGCTGTCTGTACCGTTGGGGATCGTTCACCTTGGAGTTCATGATATCCGGCCGGAACCCTTCGATAATGGCCGCCGGAATGATGGAGATCGCGCCGGCCAACGTGAGAGATACGGAATAGAGGCCGACCGCGGTGTTATCCAGATAGCTTTTCAGCATGATCTTATCCGTCTGACCATAGACCGTTATCAAAACCGCCGAGAAAATAAACGGATACGAATGCTTCAAAAGGGTTTTCAGCGTGCCGATACTGGCCCGTCCCCGGTATTCCTTCGCATAATCGCGGCGGTAGATCCAGAGAAGCAGAGCACCGAAAACAAAGGTCTCGAGCGAAACGCCCAGCACATACAGAACAACGCTGTCAAAAAGATAAATTGCCGCCAGACGCCAGAGCGCGGAGATCGTAAGCGCGACCAGCCGGGCAATGGCAACGCACTTCGCGTTGTTCTTGAAGCGGAACCAGTAGATAAACGCATCCGCCGTCCAAAAGAGGATCTGCAGGGATTGGCAGAAAACCACCGCCTGAAGCTCCATATCCCGGTTTCCCGAAAGGGCCAGGAACAGCTGGATACCAACAATCGCCAGCACGGCAAATACGATCCGGGAGTACAGCGCGGTTTTCAGATAATCGCCGCTCAGCTCTTCGTTCTCCGCGAAGTGCTTTGTAATAATGCTGTTGAAGCCCAGAGAACCGATCGCCACGAAAAACGCAATGATCGAAGCAGCATAGTTTATCAGGCCATAGTCGCTGGTGCCGAAGGCTCTGGCGCAGAGGATGTTGATCAGGTACTGCAATATGGCGTGCGCCACATTGCCAAACATGATCCAGCTCAAATTTTTCTTAAATACATTCATCTTTTCTTATAGGGGGCTTTACACGATCTTGTTCCAGAAAAAGTGATACGGGTATGTCATCGGCCAGTCACTGCCGTATGTATAGAGTGCATACAGGCCGTAAGCCACGAAGGCCGCCATGACGCACAGTCTTGATATTTTCCGATTTTCCGGCCGTTTCATGTTGGCTATAATGTTGGGCAATGCGATCACCAGCGCCGGCATGAAATAAAACCCGACTCGCATGGCCAGCGAATACACGCCGGCAAAGCACTGGATAACACAGGCAACGTAGAAGAGGTTCAAAAAGCCGCCATCCTCATCGTCGTGCAAAAAAACCGCGCAGAAGGCATAAACCAGCGCAAAGACCAGCAGCAGCGTGACCGCGCTGCCCTGCGCTGCGACCGCATTGTGCTTGAAAAGCTTGGAGCCGACGGCAAACAGCGGATACCGCGCCAGATAGATCACCGGCAAAACCGGGATCGAAAGCAGCCGGGCGGATCTCGACAATTTCAGGTGATACAGCGGATAGGCAACAAGGAAAATAAACGCGGAATAGTGAAAGAGCGTGGCAAATACTATCAGCAGAATAAACTTGACTGGCTTTTTTTCGCGAATGAGCGGGAACGACAGGCAGCACAGACCGACGGCGATCCCCTGCCGCAACGCGGAAAACAGGACCGTTATGCAGGGCAGCCCCAGGAACACAAGGATCGCGAGCACCGGATCCCTGCTGCATTTTCCTATCATGATCCCGATGGGGACGATGGACGCGATCGCGCAGGCGATCAGCAGGCACTGGTAATTCGTTGAGATATAGCCCAGCAGTTTATTGAAAACGATGTAGCCCCATTCGTAATTCTGCCATTCGCCGAGAGCGAACAGCTCTTCCCACGAATACTCGGAAATCGACTGAAACGACGTCAGATAACCGATGCTGCTCCCATATCCCAAATCGATGCCCATGCTGGGATGCCGCAGCGCCACCACAAGAACAACAAGCGCTGTAACGTAAAACGCCGCGCGCTTTTTTCTTTGCTCCGGGGTTTTGCCCGTCCGGCTCACGAGACCGGTCGTACACAGGATCAATGCATACATGAGAAAATAGACTGTCATTTTTTATCCCCAATTCCGTTGGAATACAAGGAGGTGCGCTGTTATATTACACGAAGCCGTCTTTATTTTCAACCTCTTGCGTCGATCATGGATTTATAAAGGTCGATGTATTCGGCATACCGATCCTGTGCCGCATATTTCCCGCAGGCTATGTCCCGGATGAGCTTTCGATCGAGCTTTTTCACGGCTTCGAACTGTTCCAGCGCGCCGCGGTAGTCGCCCTGCGAAACCACGCGCCCCGTCTGCGGCGTTACGCTTTCGATGCTCCCGCCCGTTTTATAGGTAATGACCGGCGTTCCACAGGCCATGGCTTCCAGATTCACGGTCGGGAAATTGTCCTCATATGTGAAATTCAGAAAGGCATCAGCCGCGCTGTAGATCTCCGCCAATTCGCTGACGCTGTTTGTTCTCTTGATCGCAATAATGTTCTTCGGAAGCTCTTTGAGCTGTTCTTCGCTTACGCCGACCAGAACAAGCTTCTGGTCTTCCGATAATTCCTCTGCCAGCTTTATATAGTCGGAATAGCCCTTTCTTTCCGTCCATCCGCTGGCAACGCCCAGCATCACCGTTTTATCCTCCAGACCGTATCGGCTCCGGAAGATATTCCGGGACATAGGCTGAAATTCCGTCAGATCGATCCCGTTGTTGATCACCTTCACCGGGTGGTCTTTAAAAAAGCTTTCTTTGACAAGCCCTGCCAGCCACTCCGAAGGGGTAACGATCACAAGATCCTCCAGACTGGTGAAGCTCGCCTTTTTTCGCTCGTAGTTTCTCTTTACATTCCCGTTTGTATAGCACTCCGGGTAGCAGCGGAGCTGGGAGCAGCAGGCGCACTGTTCCTTCCACTGCTCACACCCTGCCTTGTCAAAATGTGTGCAGTGGCCGGTAAACGCCCAGCAATCATGGAATGTCCAGACAATGGGGATCTTCGATTCTTTCAGGAAGGAAAAGAGCATTTCATAGTTCAAATAATGCCCGTGAATGTTGTGAAGATGGACCAGATCGGGGCCAAATTCCCGGATCTTTCCGATCAGCCGTTTTGTCGCCAGAGAAGAATAGCCGCCCTCGTTATCCGTGAACCGGGAGAGCACATTATGAATATAGTATTCAAGCTTCGTTCCCACTGGGATTGTATCTCCCGCTGCCGCGTTCAGCGCGGGTCCGATACCGTAGGCGATCTTCCCGGATGACCCCGTTTTCTTCAAGCAGGCCAGCAGATCCGTTGCGATACGTCCGGTGCTTCCCCGTCCGCAGACCGTGTTGATTTGCAATACCTTCATGGCAGAATGCCCTCCGATTTTTCCTGTATGACAGCCGATTCAGCCGTTCAGATCCAAATATTCCGGCGCGTGGTTCACGCGATTATCCACGGGCGGAAGCTCCATGTAATCCCCATAGATGTTTCTGAGGTTCTTGTCGAACTCTTTCGGCACTTTAACCGTCAGGCGGTCAAACCGAACCTCTTTCAGCGGGAAAATTTCGTCCATCCGGAGCGCTGTGTGCTCCGGGCAGTCATCGTACGGATAGTCCACCGTTGTGACCAGCTCTCCCTTCTCCGCAAAGAGAGCCATGTATTTTTCCCATATCGCCTTTTCCGGCGCTCTCTGTGTCCGATTGACAAACCGGCTGTACGCATTTTGCCCCAGCGCGATGAGCTTGCGCGGCAGTCCATGCTCTCTGCCGACGATCTTCTCTTTCTTGGAATAGAGATAGCGCTTCCGCAGTAGGATCGAGCGCTCTTTCGCTTCCCGGATCTCTTCCAGCGTTTCAAACCGGTGAAAGAGGAAAATATCGACCCAGACGCCGTTGCAGGCGATCCCGGTATTGTTCCTTTTCCGGTCTCTGAGCGAGGCGAACGCTTCGGGCACCAGCGTTGTCCCCACCCGGTAAAGCCGGGGGTACAGGAAATAATGATCCTCGTTATCGTCGGACGGATCACACAAAATGACCGAATCGCCCCATTCTTCCTTGGGAACGGCGCGCAGCTTTTTATAGTCCTCCCACAGCATGCCGACATCGATATCGTCATCCCACGGGATAAAGCCCTGATGGCGAATGCATCCGATCGCTGTTCCATAAATCGCAAAATACTTGATATCATATTTCTCGCATATGCGGACAAGCACTTCCAGCATATCGACCTCGGTATTTTGCAGTTGTTTTAGAACCTCCGGTGAATACTCGGCCATCTTTTCTTTCCTCCATATACAAATTATCCCTGACTTTTCAGGATGCAGATCGTTCTTTCCATGCCGCGGCGGATATCATATTCGGGCGTCCAGCCGAGAGCGCGGAGCTTCTGTCCGGCCAGTCTCGCCTTGGTCGCCGTGCTGTATCCGGCGGCTTCCACGGCATCGGGGATCTCAAATACAACGTTTTTGCCGCTGATCTCCGCGATGATGGCCGCCAGATCCTTCAGCATGATGTCGCTGTGTTCCTCCGCGATGTTGTAGGCCTCTCCGTTCTCGCCTTTCAAAAGAATGGTGAGGAGGCCGGAAACAGAGTCCGCCACATACTGATAGCTGTAATACTGTGTACCGGCGGATTTCAGCACGATGTTCTCTCCGGCGATCCCCTTCTTGATGAACTGGCTGATCGCCTTTGTATCCGACATCAGCATGGTCGGCCCATAAGAGCGGGTGAGCCGGGGGATGACCACATCCAGCCCCTTCTGCGCCTTATAGGCCTGACAGAGCGCCTCGCCGCAGCGCTTGCTCTCCGGATACCCGGCCCGCAGCGTGTTTGAGTTGATATAGCCGCAATAATCCTCCGCAAAAAACTCCGTATCTCCGCGGTTTTCGCCGTAAATCTCGTTGGACGAGGCAAAGGCAAAGCGGCTGGCGTGATGCGCCACGGCAAAATCCAGCAGATTCTGCAAGCCGATGATATTCGTGGTTATCGTGCCGATCGGATCGGTGGAATACTGCATCGGGTGCGTGTTGGACGCGAGATGAAGGATATAATCCACCGTACCCAGATCGTCCCGCACCAGGGGGAATTTCACATCGTACGGGATGAACACCAGATGCGGGTCAGACGCATGCCGGCTGAACCGGCTTTTGGCTTTTTCCTCGCTCCTCCCGAGCGCGTACACCGTGCAGCCCAGCGCATCCGCCGCATTCTTTTCCATCAGCACGTCGACAAGGAAGCTGCCGATCAGCCCCGTTGCTCCCGAGAGCATAACGCTCTTCCCCGTAAGCTTTTCCCAGGGAAGTGCCAGCTCCGCGGCGCGGCGGACATCCTCCATATAAAGATCGTTCGTGTATAAGCTCATCCGTATTCCCTTATTTCAGCCAGTTGTCCTTATCCGATTTCAGATAGGCCTTGAACATTTCCAGATCGTCCTTCGTTGTGAGCTTTATGTTTTTATCCGAGCCAGCCGCGAAATACAGCCGCACCCCCAGCTCCACCATCATCGTGTTGGTGTAATGGGAGCCGTAGATGCCGATCCCCTTCTCATACGCTTCATGGTACTTGCCGTCGAGAAGGTCGAAGCGGTAGGCCTGCGGCGTTGACACTCTGCGGAGCGTTTCGCGCGGGATAAACTTCGTTGTGCTGATCTCGTCGTCTATCACGAAGATCTGCTCGTTGTACGGAAGCGAAGTTACCGCGTTTCCGTACTGCTTTGCCTTGACGATCACATCGGTCAGCACCGTTTCGTCCACGAGCGGACGGATCCCGTCGTGGATGATGATGATATCGTCGTCTGCGGTTTTCCCTTCGAGATTGTATACGCCGTTCCGGATGCTCTCCTGCCCGGTGCTCCCGCCGGAAACGATCCATTTCAGCTTGGTGATGTTAAACTGCTTCGCATACGCCCAGACCACGTCGTGCCAGCCGTCGATGCAGACTACCTCGATCGCGTCGATCTGCGGGTGCTTCTGGAAGCCCTCCAGGGTGTAGATGAGCACCGGCTTATCGTACACATTGATAAACTGCTTGGGGATATCCTGTCCCATTCTCGCGCCGGAACCGCCGGCAATGATAATTGCTGTTGTCATGCATTTCACCTCTTAGCGTGCTGCGTTACTCCATCCAGGACTTGCGCAGATCGATCTCAACATACTCGTGAGCGGTTTTCCGCTTTTCCTCCGGGGGGAGCTTTCGCCAATCCCCGTAAATATGCGTGAGGAACTCGTCATAGTGCTCCACGCCGTCCACCACGATATTCTCGAACTTATACTCCGTCGGCTTTCCGAAGATGCGCTTTTCCATGACTTCCTTTTTCCGGTAGCTGCCCATAAGGTTTGCCACATAGATGCTGTCCTCGTATCCGAAGGAGGCGGCGAGCTTGTCCACTTTTACAACAAGCTCTCTGTCCTTTACAAGGAACGACGGGACGAGCCGTGAAAGGGCGATCGCCGCATTCTTGTAAAAACTCCGATCCTTTCGGATCGCGCAGGTCCGCGTCATGAGAAACATGTTCAGCCGGTCGATCTTGGCGAAGTTCGCCTCCATCTCGCCCTCGTCCCGGCCGACACCGTCGAGCGGGAACACGTCGATATAGATGCCTCTCCGGCAGTTCCGCTTGGTTTTCTCCGTCAGCGTCGTGTCCGTATCGTAGAGCTTGGCGTATGTATAGAAGTAGTCCGCGTTTCCGGTATACGGAGATTCCAGAAGATAATGATCGGTTTTCTCCGTAAACGTGGAAAGAAGCCTGTCATAATCCGGTCTCGGAAGGACAACATCGATATCGTCGTCCCAGGGAATGAATCCGCCGTGGCGGACGGCGCCCAGCATCGAGCCGCCGACGATATAATAGCGCAGTCCATGCTCATGGCAGTAGCGATGAAACCACCCCAGCATTTCCAGCAGCTTTGTTTGTACCGGACTAAGCATTTTCTCTTTCCAACCCTTTCTGCTTTTCCTCAGTTCTTTTTTCTTTGGGGCAGCACGTCTTTCAGCGCGATCGCCTGCAGCATCAGCTTTACATTGGGTCTCAGCGCCGGGATCAGCGCCGGGATACCTATGCTTGTCAATATCTGCGTGATCAGGGACGCCAGTCCCGCTCCCATGATCCCCCAAACGGGGATCATAACAGAATTCAGAAGAATGTTTATTACAACCGCGGCCGCATACGTGTATTTCAAATACTTCTGCTTGTTTTCGCATACGAGCCACGCATTTCTCGCCGTGCCCAAATAGGAAAAGGCCGTATACCACGACACCACAGACAGCGCTCCGACTGACGGAAGATAGGATCTTCCATACAAAATCAGGATCGCATATCTGCCGAAAAACGTAAGGAGCGCGGAAACGAACACCGAAACATAAAACACCATTGCATAGAGCTGCCGGTTTTTTCTTTCAAACTGGAGCCTGTCCGGCTTATGCAGCTGCAGGATCGTGGGGTACATGGAATCGATGATCGCTGTCAGCACAAAGACCCACATATTGCTGATGGACACCGCTATGCTGTAATACCCGACGGCCGCCTGATCCACCATATGCTTCAGCATCAGCTTGTCAAGCTGCCCGTATATGGCGACCATAGCTCCGGAGAGAATGTAATGATAGCTTTTGGATAACAGCGCTTTCCCCTTCCGCCAGGAAAAGCTCAGGGGCGGCCCATTTCTGCGTTTGTATATGCAGAGAAGCAGTATCGCGATCACGGCATAATCCACAGAGGTCGCCAGAGCGAACCATCTCACGCTTTTGCCCAACAGCAGCAAAACGATCTTATACGCGGAAGCGACCGCGTAACCCACAAGATAAGCCGTTGACGAATACTTTGACTGATAAAGGGACTGAAAATAGCAGGCAATGGTATCAAAGGCATGGAATATCAGGCAGACGGCACAAAGGGCAACGACAAGGATCGTTTCCGGCTCCCCTCTGTCCAGAAAGAAGGAGATCAGGATGATGATCCCTATGGAAAGCGTGCTGGAGATAAGCCGCAGCACGATGGCGCTCCCTAACGCCTCCCCCTTCTCGTCCGAAAAATCGACAAAATCCTTTATGATCACCGAATTGATCCCGAGCGTGCACAGCGACATAAAGAATGTCGTGTACGTAATGCCGTAGCTGACAAGGCCGTAATTGCTCGGGCCGAGCAGTCTCGCCGACAGAATGCTCACCAGCAGGGAGCAGAGCATCTGAACGACGCGGACGCCTATGATCCATCCGGCGTTTTTGACCTCTTTATGTTTTAAAAACGATAGATTCATTACGATTTTTCCGTTCAGACCGGAACCTTCTCAAGACCGGCGCATGCGCACGGGCCGGTACGATCTTCACTTCCCCTTCAGCTTCGACCGGATCTTTCTGCCCGCCTTCTCCTTGAATTCGGCCATCCCCAGCTTTATCAGGCTGTCCCAGTGTGTGGCTCTTACATCGAAGCGAGTTCTTATTCCGTCATTATTATTTCTTTTGCAGGCATCGGTCTGCGGCGCATGAAGATCATAAACATACAGCCCCTCCCCCTTTTCGGGATGCATACAGTTTTTCTCGTGCGGGCGGTATTTCAGCTTCCACGATTCCAGGACTCTGTAAGGTCTGTGTCTTGACGATACAAGAATGTCCGCATCGTTGAATACCTTCCTGTTCCCGTAGAGATCAAGGAGCACGCGCCGGTCTTCATACCCCTTCACCGGATAGTCCATCCGCTCAAAGAAGATGTCATACCGAACGGCCTCGTCAAACGCCGAAAACCGGTAATCGAACACGGCATCCGTCGTCGCTATCTGCCAGTCGGCGCTGGCTGCGTTGTTGTGCTGGCCTACCTCCGAATGATTCGTTGTCAAGGCATGATATGGATATACAAAGTAAAGATCCTTTTCGACAATGTACTCCATATAGTATTTCAGCCAGGACTGAGAACCCCAGTGAAGGATGTTCTCCGGAATGCGGTTCGGCTGGAACTCCGGGGAGGAAAACACCTTGTCTTCGTTGTCCTCATACCAGTCCCGGAAGCCCTTCCACATCCTGCTCGTCCAGCATTGTCCCCAGGACTGCGCAAACTGCATCAAAAATGCATCATAGCCGTTGAATTCCGGCTCAAAAAAGTGATCCACGCCCACATTCACATGGTGCTTATATAAGGATATCCCCCCGATGCGCGGGTCCTTTCCATAAAATGCGGCCGCCTGCCGGGCATAGGCGTAAAACCCTTTTGACACGGTGATATCGTCTTCCAGGACGATAACGGCATCGTACGCAAGCGCATAGTCCCCGCACTGAATGACGTGCTTTCGCAGCCCCTGACGCTCCGAAAACGCCCGGATCGTTTTATTGCCGAACGGCCAGACAAAGCTCTCCGCCTTTTCGACGATCTCGGCCTGCCGTTCCCCTTTGTCCAGACTCACTACCAGATCTACTTTATCTCCCAGATAGTCTGCCTCAAGCAGACTATGCAAAAGCCGCATCATCGCATCCGGCCGGTTATAACCGACCGTGACAATGCAGAATCGGGACGCATCAGTCGCCATTGTCTGCCTCCATGATCTTTATAAACCCATCGACATCCTGAAAATACGCGCTGTGCTCCTCGATCCACGAGACCGGCTTGTCCCACCAGCGGAGCTTCAGCAGCTTTGCCACCGTATCCTCCGCAAAACGCATGCGCAGCACCTTGGCAGGGACTCCTCCGACCATCGCGTACGGCGGCACGTCCTTCGTCACAATGGCACCGGTCGCGATGACCGCGCCATCCCCTACACGGACACCCGCCAGAAGCAGAACGTTTTCCCCGATCCAGACATCGTTTCCTATGGAGACGGCGTGATACTGCTCATCGACATACCGGGTCTCCTGAAAGAGCTTTTTATCCGTGAAGATAAAGCCCGCCTGTTTGGCCGTAGAGAAAATGCCGGATGCGTGGAAACGAACCCGTTCATCGGATGAATGCCGTTCACCGTTTTCACGCTGGAGCCGATCGAGCAGAACCGGCCGATCGAGGCGTTGATGGAGCATCCCGAGCCGAGGTATGTACCGAACCCCATCGAGCCCCTAAAAAATGTGTTTTTATTTATTACGTTCTTACCCTCGAAACAGGTGTTTTTGCCGGCAATATAGCAGCCGCTTTTTATAATGACTCCGCGTGAATGAAATTTGACTCTTTTCCCAAACGTCAAACACGCTTTTCCAATGTTCTTTAAAAATTCCGTCTTTCAGCTCCGCCTGCCATGTAATTTTTTGGGGGGAGGGGGGATGGTTTCCTTCGCTATTTTCTCGCCGCAGCTTTAGGCCCATTCTGCACCGCAATTACCGGGCTGTTATATTTTCAAAGACCTTTTTGACCATATCGCCGCAGGCGCGCGGCTCGTGGTATTGCATCGCAACGCGCAGCCCGTTTCTCGCCTTTTGATCGCGGAGCTCCTTATCGCGGAATGCCGTCCGCAGCGTCTCTTTCAGCGCTTCTTTTTCTGTGATCGTTATCGCACAGTCGTTTCGCAGCAGATGCCCCATGGACGCGATACAGCCCGGCCCGTAGGCGATCAGAGGAACGCCGCTCCCCAGACTGTCGGCAATTTTTGTGGACACGGAGTTCCGGACCACTTCAATGTAGCCGTCATCGAACGATTCCGTGTGGAGAAGGAAGTCCGCGCTGTGCAAAACCGCGTTGAACTCCTCCCCGGAAACAAAGCCGCACAGGCGAACGGTCTTAGCGCTTTCCAGCACGCCGAGGATCTGCTTGTCCTTTTCGCCCGTATAAATGTTTATATGGTAGTCCGTTCCGTCTTCGCCGTTTATTTCCTCCAGCGCCCTTCCCATTTCGGCGATCGACGTGTATCGGTCGCACCGGACATTTCCCAGATACGTTATAGACGTTGGGGAGTCCACGCTGTGTATTTCTTTGGATATTGGGAAGCTGGAGCCGGTCATGATCGTTGTCATGGGGCGGTGGAACCGGCTCGTATATAACTCCTTCAGCTCATCGCAGATGGTTATGACATGCGATGTACGGCTCATATACTGTTCGATTTTCCTTTTCAGCAGCTTCAGCCGGAGTCGGCGCCAGAGCGAGCCCGTTTCCTCAACGAAATAATACTCATCGCAAAGGTACGAAACGATCGGGATCGACCGTTCCCGGGATATCTTCATGGCCATGTCATACAAAAACATGGCCGCTCCGGGCGCTGCGAAAATGCAGTCCGGCTTCTGCTCGTCCAGCCACGCGCGAAGCTCTCTGGTATACCACCCGGCACATTTCCACATCAGATCACGCGCGAGCATGACCGTGGATCGTTTGTTTTTGGGATTTCTGTAAAGCTGCTCGTCGCCGGAACTTTCAAACATCTGGCTCTGCGCGGTGTCCGGCTCGATCCTCGTACCCTGAACCCTGAACCGGACATAGGAGCGCAGCACATCCTTATCCGTGATCCGGAAAAAGGAGCTGCACGTGTCCACGTTCGGAACCGTCGGATAAATATAGAGCTGGCATATCTCGTCGCGGGCAAAGGAACGCAGCAGGGTAGAAAAGGTCTTGCCCATGCTTTCATAGGTCGTTAACGGATTATGGCTTATAAGTAATACTTTGGGCATGACGATCTTTCCTATCGTTGTTCATTTATCCGCAGATCCTGGAATATTTATCGATCACCGTCTGGATCGTCTGGGGTATCGGGCCGTCGACAACAAGCACCACTTCGGACGGCTTTACCGTCTGCTGCACGAGAATGCTGTCAAGCGCCGTATCGAACCATTCGGCATTGTCTCCCCCATAGACGCACATCGCCACGGAAAACGGGGGAAAATCGTGCGGCTCTCCGTCCATCTGCGGGGCGGTATCGGTCTCTTTCTCCGCCTTGTCCCGCATCACGCGAAACAGCTTTGTTCGGAGCCGGTTGGGGATCACAACCTCGCCGCCAAAGCGAATGGCAACATTGTTCAGATACCGGGGGAGGGAGATCAGCCCCTTTTTGAGCATATATCCCTGCAATCTGGCCTCGCTCGAAAAATATTTCCAGCCGCCGCGCCGCGTGCTCATTTCATCGCCCACGCGGACATTCACCAGCGTATCCTCAACATTGGCAAACACGCCGTTTGCCTCCGCCATTCGGATCCACAAATAATAATCCTCTTCGCAAAACCAATCCTGATACCCGCCGGCCTTTTCAACGAACGACTTTTTGACCATGACCGAGACCTGATTCATCGGGCATCGTTTTTTCATGTATGCTTTGATATCGGCATCCTGTGCCGGAACCGAACGCTTTCCGATCACATGGGAAGGGTCTCCGATAAATTCCGTGATCTGTCCGCCGACAATGTCTATGCTCTCGTTCTCCTGAAACACGGCAAGCTGCGTTGCAAAGCGGTTCGGAAGCGATATATCGTCCGCATCCATCAGCGCGACCAGCTCATTTGTGCAATGGCTCAGTGACGCTCTTCTTGCGTTTCCGTGTCCCTGATTGGTTTCAAGGTAAATTGGCTGAAAAACCGTCTTTTTTTCCATTCCTTATCCACACTCCCGGCAGCCGCTATGCCGGAAGCCCGCGCTTCCAGGCCTCCATCTTCAACACGGCAGACACCATTTTCATTTTACTGTTCCCCAGTTTGGCAATCCGGTGCCGAAACGGGAACAGGATCGCAACGAGCACCTTCATAGCAGGGCGATACACAATATGCAGCTTACAATACGCTTTTCTGAATCCGAAATACTTTATCAGAAAGCTTTGGAAGTTTGTCTCATGGACAACGTTTCTCTCGCCGTCGCACAGATAGCTTCCGGGTTTGTTCAGCTGAACGAACCACTCGACGATCCCCGCGACAAGCGCAAGATTGACGCCCTTCTTCTCGCTTTCAACTCGGCACTTCAACGAACTGATCGGAAGATATAATCCGCGCTCGTAAACATCGGAATATCCGCACAGCCGCCCGTCTTCTTTATCAAACACCCCGAAAAAATGACACTCCTGCCGGCTCCATCGGGTATTGGCAAAGCATTCGATCGTCTCTCTTGTCTCCGGCCTGACCGAAGCGGGATACCCCTTCAGGCTGTCGAGATAAACGCTGTATATCTCGTCAACATATTCTCTCGGGTCGATGATCCTCGTCTCGAAATTTTTCTTACCTTTGTTGATCTCATACCGGAGCTTCGCCTTCAGCTTTGCGATATCAAAGTCGTCATCCTTTATGCACCAGTAAAACTCCGTCTCTTCCCTGCAATCCCAGTCACTTGTCCACCGGGCAAGTAAAGGCGTCCCCCCCGTCGCGGACTTTCCAGATGGATCCGTCCTCGATCGGCCGGAGATCCACGTTCTCATGAGGCCATACGCTTGGGATCATCGCATGGTTATAGTAATGCCATCCTTCCATTTCTGTTGCTTATACCCCCAGCAGACCTCTTGCCTCCGCCTGCTTTCGTTCATATTCTTCCCTGCTGACCCGGCCGGCTTTCAGCAGATAATCTCCAAAGTCGTCCGTAATATCCACCTCGTCAACCTCGCTGTCCTCCAGCCCCTTTTGCCCAAGGAACACCTGCTTGACGGTATCGAAGATGATCTTCACATCGCCCCGAAAGGTTACATTCCGGATATATTCGAGATCGGCGGACAGCTTGCCGTCCCAGGAAAGGGCGTTGCGCCCGCGGGTCTGGGCAAGGCCGGAAAGGCCGGGGCGGACGGTGTGGCGCAGTCTCTGCTCGCCGGTCATAAACACCATGTCCCGGACGAGCTGCGGTCTCGGCCCGATCACGCTCATATCGCCTTTGAGAATATTGAAAGCCTCCGGCAGCTCGTCCAGCGATGTTGCCCGGAGCGCACGGCCAAACTTGCCCAGACGGAGTTCATCCGGCAGGAGGTCTCCGTTTTCGTCCCGCTCGTCGGACATGGAGCGGAATTTATACATGTTGAAGATCTTCTCCCGCCCGGTTTTCGGGTCGATCCGGCCGGGGCGGGGCTGCTTGAAGAGCACCGGTGAGCCGAGCTTTATGCGAACCAGAACGGCGATAATGATATAGAGCCACCCGAACACGAGGATCGCCGCCAGCGAGCAGAGGATGTCCAGCAGACGTTTGAAATATCTTTGGTAGAGACTTTGATGTTTCATTCTATGCTATACCTTTTCAAAGCATCTTTTTTCACTTTATCGCCCGTTTTGCGAAAGCCCGCCTTGGCAGCGCCGCGCTGGCTGGCCTCATTGGTCTCGCGGATAAGCATATAGGCCGTGCCCCCATCCGCGAGCTCTTCCTTTACGATAAAGCGCAGCACCGCCGGATATATCCCGCGCCCTCGATATTCCGTGTGCGTCCAACAGGGCCCGATCTCTATATCCTTTTTACGGAGGAAACGGAATTTCTCGTTCCCGCGGACAACATACGAGGTATGAATCCGCTTTTCACCGTCATAAACCGCATAAACCTTTACCTTTCCCAGCGTGGCAAGGTTCCAGAGCCATGCGTTTTTCCAGCCATATTCGCGTGCGGTGAGCTTTTCACACCGCACGTTCCGGTCTGCTTCGGATCCATATTCGGCAATCCGCGAAGGATCATTCTCGTATAATTCCACCGTATCCTCCTTCTTCGTTTATGCGAAGCAGGCGCGGATCACTTCGATGATGCGATTTTGCTGCTCCACCGTCATTTTGTTGTCGCTCGGGAGGCACAGGCCTCTGGCGAAAATGTCCATTCCGATATCGGCCGCCTCGCCCGCGATATAGGCATTCGTCCGGGCTCTGCCGTTTCCGTCGCGGACGACGAACGGATTCAGGCGGAAGATTGGCTGCATATGCATGGGCTTCCAGATGGGACGCCCCTCTGCGTTGATGCTGGCAATGGCTTCCAGGATCTCCGTAGGACAGCTCTTCCCGTGCTCGGGAACATAGAGAGCGTCCCGCTCGCCCCGCACCTGCCGGCACATGGCATCCTTATCGAGGATCATGCAGGAGAGCCAGTAGTTCGGCTCGCTGTTGGCAAAGTCGATCGGGTTCATCTGCACGGGCAGGCCTTCCAGCCCCTTTTTGTAACGCTCATAGATGGCCTTTTTCTGCGCGATATGCGTTTCCAGATACGGGATCTGCCCGCGCACCACACCCGCGATAACGTTGCTCATGCGGTAGTTATAGCCAAGCTCCTCGTGCTGATACCACGCCGCGTTCTCTCTCGACTGCGTGGACCACTTGCGGGCCTTGTTGGCCGCCTCCTCGCTGTCCGTCAGCAGCATGCCGCCGGAGGAGCCGGTGATGACCTTGTTGCCGTTAAACGAAATCACATTGTATGCGCCGAAGGAGCCGGTCTGAACGCCCTTATACGAAGCGCCGAAGGATTCGGCGGCGTCCTCGATGATGATGGCGCCATGGCGGGCGCAGACCTCGCGCAGCTCGTCCACCTTTCCGGGCGTGCCGTACAGATGCGCCACAACGACCAGTTTTATTTCCGGATACAGCCCAAACGCCTTTTCCAGCGCGACCGGATCCATGTTCCAGGTATCGTACTCCGTATCGATGAAGACGGGGATGCCGCCCTCATAGACGATCGGATTCACCGTCGCACTGAACGTCATATCGCTCGCCGCGACGTATTTCCCGCAGAGCGCGCCGGTACCGGGGACCGGCTTTCCATAAAGCGTCTCGCCGGCGAGCTTCATCGCGAGATGCAGCGCCGTTGTTCCGGCGGACAGCGCGACAGCATACCGCACGCCGATCTTCTCCGCGACCATACGCTCCACTTCGTTGATATTCTCTCCCACGGTGGACATCCAATTGGTCTCATATGCCTCCGTGACATATTTCAGCTCGTCTCCGTGCATGGTGGGCGAGGACAGCCAGACCTTATTTTCAAATTTTTCAAAAGGCTTATGGAAGTCAAACATTTTTCTTCTCCTTTGCAGCACTTATACAGGAAAACCGTCACACCGTGGCGTATTCTTCCGGTTCGACCACATGGTAATTGGGATCGGCGTCCTCCTGAATGAGCGCCATGACGCGCTCCCGGACGTCCTCCTTTGGGGCATACAGCACCTCCCGGAGACTTGCCAGCTTTTCCTGTATCTCCTCGGGGCTGTACATTTTCTGATGCCCGATGTAAATGAGGTTGTTGCTTGTTTTCTGAAGCCCCTCCGCTTTCAAAAGCAGCTCTTCATAGAGCTTTTCGCCGGGGCGGAGGCCGATGTATTCGATCTTGATGTCCACATCGGGCTCCAGGCCGCTCAGACGGATGAGCTGACGCGCCATATTGTCGATCCTGACGGGCTTGCCCATATCCAGAATGAAGACCTCGCCGCCTTCCGCAAAGGCGCCGGCCTGAAGAATGAGGGACACCGCCTCCGGGATCGTCATAAAGAAGCGGGTGACGCGTTTGTCTGTGACCGTCACCGGGCCGCCCGCGGCGATCTGCTTTTTGAAAAGCGGGATGACACTGCCGTTGCTTCCCATAACGTTGCCAAAGCGGACGGCGATATACTCCGTGTGGTACACCGAGTTCATGGACTGCACGACCATCTCGCAAAGGCGTTTGGATGCGCCCATCACGTTCGTGGGGTTCACGGCCTTGTCCGTGGAAATAAGGATAAAGAGCTTTGTGCCGTATTCTCCAGCGGCCTTCGCCACGTTGTACGTGCCGAAAACGTTGTTCTTCACGGCCTCCGCCGGGCTGTCCTCCATCAGCGGGACGTGCTTATGCGCCGCCGCGTGGCACACCATGTCGGGATGGTACTTGGCAAAGAGATCGTTTACGCGCCGCTCCTCCCGCACAGAACCGATGAGCACTTCGAGATCGAGCTCGGGGTACTTGCGGATCAGCTCCTGCTGGATGTCGTAGGCGTTGTTCTCATAAATATCAAAAATGATGAGCTTTCCGGGCTTGAGCGCCGCGATTTGCCGGCAGAGCTCGCTGCCGATGGAGCCGCCGCCGCCGGTGACGAGGACGGTCTTTCCGAAGACCCGGCCCGAGATAACGCTGTTGTCGGCATGCACCGGGGTCCTCCCCAGAAGATCCTCGATGCTGACGTCCTTGATCTGGTTAATGAGCACGTCCTCATTGGCAAGCTGCGACAGGGACGGCATGATCTTCAGCTTTGCGCCGGTGCTGTTGCAGATCTCCAGGATCTTGTTTTTTTCCTGGACGGAAGCCGAGGGGATGCAGAAAATGATCTCCTCCACGCCGTATTTCCTGACGGCGTCGGGAATGCACTCCCGGCCGCCGACAACCCGCACGCCGCGCACAAGGCGGCCGTGCTTGCTCACATCGTCGTCAATGGCGCAGACGACCTTGTTGTGGGAGTATTCGCTGGAATTGAGTTCCTTGATCGCCATGGCTGCGCCGCCGCCCGCGCCGATGACCATCGTGCGCTTTTGGGGGTGCTTGCCGAATTTCCGGCTGCGGAATTTCTCCTCAAACCCCTGAATGAAATATCTCGACGCGCAGACGAAGATAAACAATATGAGCGCGAACAGGAAGAAAAAGCTCCAGGGAAGGCGTCTCGCGAACGCAATAGAGGCCAGCATGTAAAAAGCGGAGCCCACGACCGACGCGAGACCCGTATCGACCATTTCCTTGAAGCTGGCAAAGCGCCACATGCTGCTGTAAACATGAAAGCAGCCGAGAGAAACGATGCAGGCCAGCGTTCCGGGGATCCAGACCTTCTGGATGATGCCCCAATAGCCCTGCCGCACGAACTCGGAAACGGAAAATTCAAAGCGCACAAACAGCGCGAAAAACGCGGCGGCGTTAATGAGGAGAATATCCAGAAGAACATACAAAATGGTCTTCCAGTTGAACAATTCGCGAATTTTCATGATACACATTCTCTCCGCTTTTGTATTGAAAAGTTAGAAATGCTTTATTGTATGCTTTTCGCGCCTTCGTCGCGCTCATAGGTGTACGCGAGCACGGCTCCGGCGGCAATGTAGGCAGTAAAGCAGGCTATGTCCGACGTAAGGAAGAGATCGACCTCCAGCATATTGTAGGACAATATGCCCACAAGCATCAGCGCGAGGATCGATATCGTTATGGGGGCATCGGAATACAGCACCCGGATCACCCGTCGGCCGAGCAGAACGCAGAACGCCAGCACAAGCCCCAGCCCGATGATCCCGGTCTCGCACAGGATCTGCAGGAAGGTGTTGTGGAAGTTTATGATATCTTTTCCAAGGATCTCGTTGGTGTACTTCATCGAGTCCTTTTCCAGACAGCCGATCAGCAGGCGCAGAGGCTCTCTCTGCATGGAGGGAATAAACGTCTTATAGATCGGCATGCGCCCGGAGGCTTTAAATCCGCGGTCGTTTTCGTATGTAATCTCCAGACCTTCGCGATCCTTTACCAGCGGCGCAGAGGACGTTGCTTCCGTTCCGGTCTCCTCCGAAGCGCCGTCTTCGCCGGACGCCTCCGCGCTGCTCTCTTCCGTCTGCGCCGCTGCGGTGTCGTACCGCTTCTGGATCAGCGCAGAGGAAAGCTTCTCCATCCCGACATCAGCGAAACTGAAGCTCTTATACGCAGCGGGGACGATCAGCACGAGCACAAGCACCGTGCAGAGCAGCTTTTTCCCGACCGTCTTCGGAGAAAAGCGCCGCAGCACCAGCACCAGCACCAGAAGCCCCGTGCACAGGGAGAACGAGAGCATCCCGTTGCGGCTGAACGTCATGGCCAAAATCAGGTAATTGAGAAATGCCGCAACGACCATCAGCGCCCGCAGCGGCCGGTTTTTCGTGCGGAAGAACAGATATGCCAGGAAGAAAATGCCCAGAAAATACCATATGCAGCAGGAATTGGGGTTCTTTCCGAAAACGAAGAGGCGGGAGCTTTGAATAATGCTCAGGTAAACGTCGCCGAACGGAGCGCGTATATCCGTTTTATTCAAAACCGAATACAGGGCAAACGTCGTGGTGATCGTGGAGAACGAAGCCGTCACAATGGCGATGGCGTCGAGAAACCGCTCCCGGGTCTTGCCCTGAAGGATCAGGCAGGCGGCCATCGGCACATAGATGACCACGCTGTTGGCAGTGTTCATGGCGTCGTCCGGGTACGTCGGCCCCTCCTGACGCCAGCGCTCGATGTAGGCGCTCACGTCCCAGTTGAGAATGCGGGTAAGGATCATCCAGGCCGCAAAGAGCAATATGAGCTTCAGCTCGATCTTCTCGGTGCGGTAGCGCGGCAGCAGCGCCGGCAGCAGCAGAAGCACGATGCACGGATAATAAACAATGAGAAGCTTAAACCAGAGTCTCGAATTGATGTGCAGAAGGAACAGGTAGGTATACATCAGGAAGAGCGCCACGGCAAACTGCCGCTCTCTTCCCTGCGTGGTGATTCTATCTCCAAGCCGTTTCATATTCCGGGGGGCCTCCGTATTTCGTTTGGGATTTATCCCTATAATCTCCGCAATTTAACTAATTGATTATATACCCTATCCGCCGTTTCAACAACCCCCAATCGTTACATTCCTGTGAGAATCTGTCATTTCCATGACGGGAATTGACGTTTTTTGCGGCAGAACAGCCCTTCTGCCGCAGGATTTTCGATACCGTTCTTCCGCCTCCCGGCAAGAGCCGATTCCGGGGAAAACGCAGAAAAAGCGCCAAGACAGGCAAAGGAGCTTCCTGTTTTGGCGCTTTTCCCAATGCGGTACCGGAATGTCAGGCGTTTTCGCCGAGCGCGGCGACCTGCTCCGCCATGGTGGGAACATCGCATTTTCCGGTGCGGATCGCCTCCAGAATGACCTCCGGCGAGGCCGGGACCTTGTTAATGCGCACGCCGGCGGCGCGGGAGACGGCGTTGAGGATCGCCGGGGTGATCGGCACGGTGGCGACCTCGCTCACGCCCTTCGCGCCGTAAGGCCCGATGGGTTCGGGATCCTCGATGAGGATGAGCTTATAGCGCGGCGTGTCCTCCGCTTTGGGCAGTCCCATCTGCCCATAGAGCTTTTTGACCGGGTAGCCGTTCTTCGTCGGGTGTCCCTCGGTGAGCGCGTACCCCTGCCCCATCGACACGCTGCCCTGCATCTGCCCTTCGATAATGCGCGGGTTGATGGCGCGGCCGACGTCGTGCGCGGCGATGACCTTGAGAAGCTTCACCTTGCCCGTGGCGGTATCCAGCTCGACGATCGCCGCCTGCGTCGCGTAGGCGTAGGCGGGAAAATTGCGGTACTTTACGCCCTTTTCCTCCGCGCCCTTGAAGTTGCCGATGGCGAAGCACTCCGGCGCGCGGAAGTAATACTCCGCGTACCGGCTCTCGCCCGGCCGCGGCGGACGCTCCTCCAGTTCCTTTTGCAGCAGGCGGCACGCCTCGTACACGGCGCGGCCGTCGCAGAGCGTCTGGCGTTCGGACACGCTCTCGCCGGTCGGGATCGTGATGTCCGTGTCGCCGATGACGATGTCGATATCCTTCATGTCCATGCGGAGCGTTTCGGCGGCGATCTGCACCATCGCGGTGCGGAAGCCCTGCCCCATGTCCGTGCCGGAAACGATCATACGGAGCTTCCCCTCGCCGTCGAGCGTGAGCCTGCACGCGCCGTCGTCAATAAAAATCCCCTTGCCGATGCCGGAATTCTTAAATCCGGACGCCACGCCCCAGCCGAGAACCTTCGTTCCGTTCGGATATTTCCCCTCGTATTCTTTGAGCGCTTCCCTGAGCGCCTTTTCGCACAGGTCGATCGTATCGTGCATGCCCATGCTGCTCTCGAGCAGTTCTCCGCCGACGGAGCAGCTGCCCGGATACACGGCGTTCCGGCGGCGCAGCTCAAAGGGGTCGATGCCGAGCTTTTCCGCCATTTCGTCGAGCGCCGTTTCGATGGATATCGCCGCCTGATTGATGCCGTAGCCGCGGAACGCGCCGCCCTGCAAATTGTTGTTGCGGATGCAGCGGGCGTCCACGCGGACGTTCGGGATGATGTACGGCCCGCCGGACATCAGGCAGCCGGTCATAAGCGTTCCGTAGCTTTCGGCCTCGTAGGGGCCGCCATCCGAGAACATGAAGCTCTCAAGATACCGGAATTTCCCGTCCTTTGAGAAGCCAATCTCATAATCCGTGTGGTAACCGTGGCGGCGTGTCGTGACGATCATGTCCTCCTGCCGCGTGAGCGTGACCTTGACGGGCTTATCGCAGCAGAGCGCCGCGACCGCCGTGGGCGCTTCGAGAAACGAATCGCACTTCTTTCCGAAGCCGCCGCCGAGCGGCGTTGCCACAACGCGGATGTTCTCCTCGTCCATGGCGAGGTTTTTTGCGAGCATCCGGCGCACCTCAAAGGGCGCCTGCGTACAGGCGTACACCGTGACTTTGCCGTCCCTTGCATAGCCGATGGCGCTCACCGGCTCCATGCACATGTGGTCCTGCGGCTGAATGTCCTTGGAAACACGCACCTTTACGATCTCGGGATCGGCTTTGCAGGCATCCACGTCGCCGGTTTCGCGGCCGGTGCGGACAATGTAGCTGTTCGCGTTCACCCCCTCGGCGATCGTGTAAATGCCGGGGAGCTCGGTATAATCGATCGTTACGAGCTTTGCCGCGGCACGGGCGTGCTCCGGCGTGTCGGCCACGACCATGGCGACAAAATCGCCGAGGAAGCGCACCTCGTCCGAGCAGAACACCGGCTGATCGGGCGTCCATGTCCCGATCTTGTTCAGACCGGGAACGTCTTTATGCGTAACGATCCGAACAACGCCCGGCGCATTCTCCGCCGCGGAACTGTCCACCGCGTTGATACGCGCGTGCGGCACGGGAGCAAAGACAAACGCACCGTGGAGCATCGTGTCCTCGCCGAACTCGTCGGCCTCGTAATCGTCACAGTATTTGAGCGTTCCGGCGGTTTTGGCAAGGCCGTCCACGTCCCACACGCTCCGCCCGACGAACCGACCCTCGATCTCGGGAACGGTCTGTCCCTTGCCGGCGACGATCTCGGTCGGGTCGTTCACCTGCACGGCCGCAAGCGGCACATTCTCGCCGCGCAGCCGCGCCGCGGCGAGCTTCACGCCCTCGATGATCTTCACATAGCCGGTGCAGCGGCAGTAGTTGTGCTTCAGGCCGTCGTATATATCTTCTTCCGTCGGGTTCACGGTTTTGCACAGCAGCGCCTTTGCCGCCATGACCATGCCCGGCGTGCAGAAACCGCACTGCACCGCGCCCGCGTCGAGGAAGGAGCGCTGAATGACCTGCAGCATCGTGTCGTTCGGAAGGTTTTCGATTGTCTCCACGCTCTTTCCGGAGAGCGTTTTGAGCAGCGTGACGCACGAGCGCGCGAGCTTGCCGTCAATGAGCACGCTGCACGCGCCGCAGTGCCCGGTGGAGCAGCCTTCCTTGCTCCCCTTCATGCATTCCACATTGCGCAGATACTTCAAAAGCGTCATGCGCCCCTCGTATGCCGCCGTGATCTCTCTGCCGTTTAATACAAACGTCACTTTTTCCATATGGCTCCCCTTTCCGCACCCGATACGGACTATTCACTCTGCAAAATTCTCTGTTTCCTCGGAAACAAGCTGGTTTTTTGTATTTTATATGATGACTGAGAAGATTCGTCAAGCGCCTTTGCTGACCGACGCCGCGGCCGGGGAAAGCACGGCGCCGTATGCCGAAAGGAAAACCGAAGCCCTTTCCGTTTCTTTTTTTCAGGGATGGAACACGCCGTAGAGCTGCTTGTATTGCAGCACGCGGTACACGCTCTCGTTGAGACGGGTCTCGGATATCGTGCCGTTTTCCACTGCCGCCACAACAGCGTCAAACGCCTCGGACAGCACCTCGGGCATGAGAACGACGTCCACGCCTGCCTGGATCGCGGCGATCGCGGCGTCGCCGGACGAGTAAGCGTCAGTCACGCCGTCCATCGCCATGGAATCCGTGATCACAAGCCCCGTGAAGCCCAGCTCGCCGCGAAGATAATCGCGGATCATTGTTCCGGAAAGGCTTGCGGGCGTCAGATCGCCGGTGACGTTCGTCGCGGCGATATGCCCGACCATAACGGCGGCGCCCGTCAGATCGTTCGCGCTGTAGGGGATCCACTCGCACGCGGCAAGCTCGTCGTGCGTTTTATATGTTACGGCGAGGCCGTTGTGGCTGTCCTCGGCGGTGTCTCCGTGACCGGGGAAATGCTTGTATACCGGCAGAACGCCCTGCGAGGCGAGGCCCTGCGCGCACGCGCCCGCCATGGCCGCGGCGGTATATGCGTCCGTGGAAAACGCGCGGCTGCCGATGACGGTATTAGTTGGATTCGTATACACGTCCGCCACGGGCGCGAAGTCCACCGTGAAGCCGTAATCGGCGAGATATGCGCCGATCGTGCGGCCCATATTCTCCGCTTCCGCCGCGCTGCCCGACGCGCCCACAGCGGCGGCGCTCTCAAACTTCGGCAGACCGAAGGCGGCGTTATTGGCAAGCCGCGCAACAAGCCCGCCTTCCTCGTCCACGCCGAGGAACATCGGCACCGTCGTTGCTTCGCGCAGCTGCGCGGTAAAGGCGCGGAGCGTTTCGGGATCGGAGATGTTCTTGCCGAAGATCGCGACTCCGCCGACCGGATATGCCGCGAGCACGGCGCGCATATCGTCCGTGAGCGTTTTCACGCCCTCGGTTTCGGAGGAATTGATCTCCCCCGGCGTCTGCGCCGGGTCGAGCGCATCCGGACGGATGAAGAAGAGCTGCCCGACCTTTTCCCGCAGCGTCAAGGTCTGCATATAGCGCTCGATGGCGTCGCCCTCTGCCGGGACTTCCGTCTCTGTCGGGGACTGTGCCGCCGGTGTTTCCGGCGTACCTTCCGGTTCGGGCGTGGCAGTAGGTTGAGGCGTCGCCGTCGGCTGCGGCGTTGCCGTGATTTGCGACGCCGCGGTATCCTCCGCCTTCGGATAGCAGGACACCGTTCCCGGCGCACCGCAGGCGGTCAGCGAAAGGAGCATCGCAAGACAGACCGCCACCGCGCCGAAGCGCCGCAGATTTTTCTTACGCATTTTTCTCACATCCATAGGTTTTTCTTGCAACGCCGAGCTCTTCGTTCGCCGCAATCACGTACACACGCACTTTAGAACGTTTTTTCGAGATGCTCCGGTCGCCCTTCTCCTTTGTGTTACGGCGTGCGGAGAGACGAACGCCCATATATTCCAGCCGCTCGCACACCATTTTACGGATAACGGCGGAGTTTTCACCGATGCCCCCGGTGAATGCGAGGCAATCCAGTCCGCCAAGTTCGGCGGCAAATGCACCAATATACCGGATAATACCGGTGACGTACACGTCTACGGCGAGCTTCGCGCGTTCGTTCCCGGCCTCCGCTGCCTCCAGCACGTACCGGAGATCGCCGCTCACGCCGGAAATGCCCTTGAGTCCGCCGTCCTTCGTCATGCCGTGCTCAATCTCCTCATCGGAAAGCCCCTGCGCGCGGAGATAGTGTATAATGTCCGCGTCCATTGCTCCGACGCGGTTGTTGTGGATGAGTCCGGTTTGCAGCGTAAAGCCGAAGCTGCTGTCACGGCTCTCGCCGTTTTCGATGGCGCAGATCGAGCCGCTGCCGCCGAGATGGCACGAAATAGCGCGGTACTTTTTTCCTTCCCACTCGTTGAGCAGCGACGCCACATACGAGTGAGATGCGCCGTGGTATCCCATGCGCAAACGCCGCGAAGCCCGCGCCGAAGACGGCGCCCGAACCCGACGGCACGCTGGATGCGCCGTGGTATCCCATGCGGCGCACGCCGTATTTCTCCATCCACTCATACGGCACGCCGTACACGCACCGATCCAGCGGGATCGTTCGGTGGAAGTCCGTTTCAAACGCACCGACAAACATCGCTTCCGGGAGCACGGCGCGCAGCGCCTCAATGGCTGCAAGATACGGCCCGTTGTGCGCCGGAGCTGCGGCATACATGTCGCGCATTCCCTGCAATACGGGCTCGGTCAGCTCATGCACACCGTAGTATCCGCGGCTGAGCACGGTTTTGAAACCAACGCGGTCAATATCCGCAACGGAGCCGATCGTGCCGCGCTCGGCATCCGTCAGATCGCTAAGGAAGCGCCGGATGCCGGTTTCGTAGTCCGGGACGGACTGCTTTTCCTCGCGCAGAGATACGCCGCGAGAGGCGTTATCGTATTTATAGATTGCGTCGTCCGTGCTGCCGACGCGCTCCACACCGCCGGAGGCGAGCACCTCTTCGGCGGGCATATCGTAGAGCTTGAATTTAAGAGAGGTGCTTCCGGCATTGCAGATGAGTATTTTCATGGTGTCTGGCTCCTCTTTTTCTTTTGTACCATATTTTACCATGGATGCTCTTATTTGCATAGACGATGTTTCTCCTCGTTTGGTTTCCTAATATACAAAAAATGGCGCAGCCTTTTCTAAGGCTGCGCCGCTTTTGTACGTTTTATGCGGGAATTACACCAACTCGATGACCGCCATCTCCGCGGCGTCGCCCTTGCGGGTGCCGATGCGGGTGATGCGGGTGTAGCCGCCGGTACGCTCCCTGTACTTGGGAGCGATCTCGTCGAAGGTGCGCTTGGCGATGTCCTCACGGGTGATGAAGGAGCAGGCCTGGCGGTAGTTGCTCAGGCCGCCTTCCTTGCCGAGGGTGATCATCTTCTCAGCGAGAGGAGCGATCTCCTTGGCGCGGGTGACTGTGGTCTCCATCCGTCCCTTGTCCAGGAAGTCCGTGACCTGCTGGCGGAGCATTGCCATGCGCTGATCGGTAGTCTTACCGAGTTTTCTGTTGGCAGGCATTGTTTTTTCCTCCTATTTACTGGTTGTTGTCGTCGCTGGCCAGGGACAATCCCATCATGGCGAGTTTGTGCTCGACCTCTTCGAGAGATTTGCGGCCCAGGTTGCGGACCTTGATCATCTCGTCCTGCGTTTTGGAGATGAGGTCCTCGACGGTGTTGATGTTTGCGCGCTTGAGGCAGTTGAAGCTGCGAACCGAGAGGTCCAGCTCCTCGATCGTCATTTCCAGCACCTTTTCCTGCTGCTGCGGCTCGCGCTCCTTGACCGTGACGGTTCCGCCGGCGGCGTCCGAAAGGTCGGTGAAGAGCGTGAAGTGGTCGCAGAGGATCTTGGCGCCCAGCGAAACGGCGTCACGCGCCGTGATCGTCTTGTCCGTCCACACTTCAATGGTCAGCTTGTCGTAGTCCACCTGGTTGCCCACGCGGGTGTTCTCGACAGAGTAATTGACCTTCAGCACGGGGGAGTAGATCGAGTCAACGGGAATGGTGCCGATGACGGGCTGTGCCGGCTTGTTGTGCTCGGCCGTGACATAGCCGCGGCCGTGCCCAACGGTCAGCTCCATGGAAAGAGAGCCGTCCGGGCCCAGCGTGGCGATGTGATGCTCGGGATTGAGGATCTCAACCTCCGCGTCCGTCTTGATGTCGCCGGCGGTGACTTCGCCCTCGCCGGACGCTTCAATGTAGACGGTCTTGGGCGTGTCGCAGTGGAGACGGGCGATAATGCCCTTCACGTTGAGAACGATCTCCGTCACATCCTCCTTGACGCCGGGGATGGTGGAAAACTCATGCTGGATCCCGGCGATCTTGATCTTCGTGACCGCCGTTCCTGGCAGGGAGGAGAGGAGAACACGCCGCAGGGAGTTGCCCAAGGTCGTGCCATAGCCGCGCTCCAGCGGTTCGACAATGAATTTGCCGTAGGATGCTTCCGCCGAATTTTCGATGCACTCGATACGCGGCTTTTCTATTTCGATCATGTAGTACCCTCCTTTAAATGTCGGCGCCGTCGCATCGGCGCCGCAGATGTGTCAGCTTACCAATCGGACGGGGGTATTACTTGGAGTACAGCTCGACGATGAGGTGCTCCTCGATCGGAAGGTCGATATCGTCGCGCTCGGGCACGCCGACGACCTTGGCAACCATATTGTTGGCATCGTACTCCAGCCACTTCGGCGGCTGACGGAAGGCATTGGCTTCGACGCTGGACTTGATCTTCTCCAGACTGCGGCTGCTGTCCTTCAGCGTGATGACCATGCCCGGCTTCACAAGGTAGCTGGGGATGTTGACCTTGCGGCCGTTTACGGTGAAGTGGCCGTGCGTCACGAGCTGACGCGCTTCCGCGCGGCTCATGGCAAAGCCCAGACGGTAGATCACGTTATCCAGACGGCTCTCCAGAATGGCGAGCAGGTTCTGGCCGGCCTGGCCGGGACGACGCTCCGCAAGATCGTAGTAGCTGCGGAACTGCTTCTCGAGCACGCCGTAGTATCTCTTGGCCTTCTGCTTCTCACGCAGCTGCAGGCCGTACTCGGAGTTCTTGCTGCGGCCCTGGCCGTGCTGGCCGGGGTTGCCGCTGCGGCACTCCATGGCGCACTTGCCGGTGTAGCATCTGTCGCCCTTCAGAAAGAGCTTCTGGCCCTCGCGGCGGCACTGCCGGCAGACGGCCTCAGTATATCTTGCCATTACTCTTACCTCCTTTGATCAGACGCGGCGACGCTTGGGCGGACGGCATCCGTTGTGGGGGATGGGGGTCACGTCCTTGATCATCGTCACTTCGAGTCCGGCGGTCTGGAGCGCGCGGATGGCCGCTTCGCGTCCCGAACCGGGGCCCTTGACAAATACTTCCACGGACTTCAGGCCGTGCTCCATAGCAGCGCGGGAAGCCGTTTCAGCGGCGGTCTGCGCGGCAAACGGGGTGCTCTTGCGGCTGCCCCGGAAGCCCATGCCGCCGGCGGAGGCCCAGGAAATGGCGTTGCCCTGGGTGTCGGTGATGGTCACCATGGTGTTGTTGAAGGAAGAGCTGATATGCACCTGGCCCTTCTCGATATTTTTCCGCTCTCTGCGGCGGGTACGGACTTTCTTGCCCTTCTGTGCGGTAGCCATAGTATCAGTTTCCCTCCCTTACTTCTTTTTGTTCGCGATGGTGCGCTTCGGACCCTTGCGGGTACGGGCGTTGGTCTTGCTGCGCTGGCCGCGCACGGGGAGACCCTTGCGGTGGCGCAGGCCGCGGTAAGAACCGATCTCGGTCAGATTCTTGATGTTCAGAGCCACCTGGCGGCGAAGGTCGCCTTCCACGATGAACTCTTTGTCGATGCACTCGCGGATACGCGCCTCTTCCTCGTCGGAAAGGTCGCGCACGCGGGTGTCAGGGTTGATTCCGGTCTCTTCGAGAATCCTCTTCGCGCTTGTTCTGCCGATACCGAAGACGTAGGTCAGACCGATCTCGATTCTCTTGTCTCTGGGCAGGTCAACGCCGGCAATTCGTGCCATGTTCTGCAATCATTCCTTTCAATGATTTTATGCCATGTCTGGGGGTGGTTCGGGCCTATGGCATAATGAAGGCCGACCCCAAAGGGCAGTAATGAATTATGCCCTTTCTAACGGTTTTCTTATCTGCGGTTGATCCGCCGCCGGGCAGATCTCAGCCCTGGCGCTGCTTGTGCTTGGGGTTCTCGCAGATGCACATAACTTTACCCTTGCGCTTGATGATCTTGCACTTCTCGCACATGGGCTTCACACTGGGACGCACTTTCATGGTTTATCCTCCTTCGTGTCGCACTGTTGGAGTTCGTAATTACTTGGACCGCCAGGTGATGCGGCCACGGGTCAGATCGTAAGGACTCATCTGTACCGTCACCTTGTCGCCGGGCAGAATGCGGATGAAATTCATGCGGAGCTTGCCGGAGATATGAGCAAGAATGGTGTGACCGTTGCCGATGTCCACCCGGAAAGAGGTGTTCGGCAGGGATTCCACGACCGTTCCCTCCAGCTCGATAACGTCGTCTTTCGCCATATAAGTCCCTCCTTAAATGTCGTCGGCGATGGTCAGGATTTCCGGCTCGCCGTCTGTGATAAGCACGGTGTTCTCATAATGGGCGGACAGGCTGCCGTCCACGGTGACGACCGTCCAGTTGTTGGACAGTACACGCACTACCGGACCGCCGGCGTTGATCATCGGCTCGATCGCCAACGTCATGCCGGGCAGAAGCCGGGGATTGGCTCTGTGATCGCCCCGCGGGGGAACATAGTTCGGAACCTCCGGATCCTCGTGCATTTTGGCGCCGATGCCGTGGCCGACATAGTCGCGCACAACGCCGCAGCCGTGGCTTTCCGCGTACTGCTGCACCGCGGCGGAAATGTCGTACAGACGTCCGCCCGCACGGGCGTGCCTGAGTCCCTCAAAAAAGCTCTGCCGCGTGATACGGATGAGCTCCTGAGCTTCCGGCGATATCTCCCCAACCGGGAAGGTGCCGGCGCAGTCTCCCACATAGCCCTTATAGGTAGCCCCCACGTCGATGGAAACGATGTCTCCGTTGCGGATGAGGCGCTTTCCGGGAATGCCGTGGATGACCTCGTCGTTCACGGAAATGCACGCGCTCTTCGGGAAGCCGCCGTAGCCGAGAAATGTCGGTGTGGCTCCACAGGACAGGATGAACTTATGGATCTCTTTGTTGATCTCTTCGGTCGTTACGCCGTCGCGCAGCATCTGCCGCCCGACGCTTCGGGCAGCCGCTGCGATCTTTCCGGCTTCGCGCATCCGCTCGATCTCTCGCTGTGATTTGATCGTGATCATCATTCACCGATCCCCAAGGAGCGGAAAATCTCACGGCTGACATCTTCGATGCTGCCGACGTTTTCCACACTGCGGAGCAGCCCCAGCTTTTCATAAAAGCCCTTGAGCGGCTCGGTCTGCTCATGGTAGATATGCAGGCGGTCGCGCACGGTCTCGGGCGCGTCGTCCGGCCGGACGATGAGCGCCGTGCCGCAGGCGTCGCAGACGCCGTCCTGCTTCGGCGGATTCATGCGGACATGATAACTCGCGCCGCAGCGGGGGCAGACGCGCCGCCCCGCCATGCGTTCTACGATGTCCTCGTCGGAAACCTCAAGGGAAAGCACGATGTCGAGCACAATGCCGTGGGCGATAAGCGCTTCCGCCTGGGGGATCGTCCGGGGCATGCCGTCGAGGATGAATCCGTTGGCGCAGTCGCTCTGCGAGAGCCGTTCCTGCACAATGTCAATGATCACGTTGTCCGGCACAAGCTGGCCCTTGTCGATGTACGACTTGGCCGCAAGTCCCACGCTTGTCCCGTCATGGATGGCGGAGCGCAGGATGTTGCCGGTCGAAATGGTGGGGACACCCAATTTACGGGATAGGATGTCCGACTGGGTACCCTTCCCAGCGCCGGGGGCGCCCAGCAAAGTCAGGTTCATGACGGGATCTCCTTATTCAAGGAAGCCCTTGTAGTGGCGCATGAGCATCTGGCTCTCAAGGGCCTGCACCGTTTCGATGGCAACGCCGACCACGATGATGATCGAGGTGCCGCCGAGGGAGATGCCCGTATCGGCAGCGGCCTTGGAGCAGGCGCTGATGACAATGGGCACGCAGGCGATGATGCCGAGATAAATGGCGCCGAACAGGGTGACCTTGTTCAGGACCTTCTGAATGAACTCGCTGGTCGGCTTGCCGGGACGGTAGCCGGGGATGAATCCGCCGTTCTTCTTCAGGTTGTTCGCAACTTCCACGGGGTTGAACTGGATCGTCGCGTAGAAGTAGGCGAAGAAGAGGATCAGCAGGAAGTACACGATCGCGTAGGGGATCGTGTTGCTGTCAAACGTGCGCATGAACCAGCTGTCCTGGCTGCCGCCGCAGAGCATAATGATCGTGGGAGGCAGGGACGCGATGGACTGCGCAAAGATGATGGGCAGAACGCCGGACATGTTGACCTTCATCGGCAGGTACGTGGCCTGACCGCCGTACATCTTGCGGCCGACGACGCGCTTGGCGTACTGGACCGGGATGCGGCGCTCGGCATCGTTGACGATGACGATCAGCACGATCATGGCGAGAGCGCCGATCAGCATGAGGACCGTGGCGACCCAGGAGAGGTCGTGGTTGATCGCCTTGCTGACCAGGTTGCCGAGGCTCTGCGGGAAGCGGCTGACGATGCTCGCGAACAGGATGATGGAGATGCCGTTTCCGATGCCGAATTCGGTGATCTGCTCACCCAGCCACATGACGAGCGCAGAGCCGGCGGTAAAGGTCATCACAATGACGATGGCCGCCCAGACAGCGGGAGCGTCGGACACGATGATGCCGTTGCGGCTCATGAGCACATAGTAGCCGTAGCCCTGAAGGAGACCGATGCCGACCGTGGAGTAGCGGGTGATGGAAGCGATCTTCTTCTTGCCCTCTTCGCCGCCCTCTTTGCTCAGCCGCTCGAGCGCCGGAATGGCGATGCACAGGAGCTGGATGATGATGGAGGCGTTGATGTAGGGCTGGATGCTCAGGGCGAAGATGGTAGCCATGGAGAACGCGCCGCCGGACATCGTGTTGTAAAGCCCGAGGACGGTGTTCTTCAGCTGGGCAAAGTAGGTGGCAAGAATGTTGGTGTCCACATAAGGCACGGGCACGGCGTTGCCGAGCCGGTAAAGAAGAACGATGAACAGCGTGAAGAGGATCTTCCGGCGCAGCTCAGGGATCTTCCATGCATTACGGAAAGTCTGGAGCACCTTACACCACCTCGGCCTTTCCTCCGGCAGCTTCGATCTTCTCCTTGGCACTGGCCGAGAAGGCACTGGCCTTGACGGTGAGCTTCTTGGTGAGCTCGCCGTTGCCGAGGATCTTCACGCCGTAGACGCACTTGGACAGGATGCCCTCGGCCAGAAGGACGTTCGCATCAACAATGGCGCCGTCCTCAAAGTGGTTGAGAGCAGAGACGTTGACAGACTCGAGGGGCTTGGCAAAAATGTTGTTGAAGCCGCGCTTCGGGATGCGGCGCGCCAGAGGCATCTGGCCGCCTTCAAATCCGATGCGGACACCGCCGCCGGAGCGCGCTTTCTGGCCCTTGTGGCCCCGGCCGCCGGTCTTGCCGTTGCCGGTGCCGATGCCTCTTCCCTTACGCTTGGCAACGTGCGTGCTGCCGGCGGCGGGAGAAAGTTCGTTCATAAACATACGTTGGGCCTCCTTATTCTTCCGTGACCTTCAGCAGATAGCCGATCTGGGCGATCTTACCGCGGGTCTGGGGGTTGTCAGGCTGGGTCGTCTCGTTGCCGATCTTGTAAAGACCCAGGGAGTTGGCAGTGGCAATGTGCTTGTCCAGTCTGCCGTTCAGGCTCTTGACGAGCTTGATCTTCAGAGTTGCCATACCGTTATCCTCCTTACGCCTTCAGCTCGTCGGCCGACTTGCCACGGTACACGGCGACCTGCTCGGCGTTGCGCAGAGACAGAAGTCCTTCCATGGTAGCGGAGACGACGTTGTTGGGGTTGTTGGAGCGCAGGCTCTTGGCACGGATATCCTTGATGCCGGCGGCTTCCATCACGGCACGCACAGCGCCGCCGGCGATGATGCCGGTACCGGGGGCGGCGGGCTTGAGCAGCACGCGGCCGGCGCCGAAGGCGCCGAGAACTTCGTGCGGGATCGTGGTGCCCGTCAGCGTGACGGTGTGCATGTTCTTCTTCGCATCTTCAATTCCCTTGCGGATCGCTTCGCTGACTTCGCCGGCCTTGCCCATGCCGAAGCCGACCTTGCCCTTGCCGTCGCCGACGACCATGAGCGCGGAGAACTTCATAACACGGCCGCCCTTGACGGTCTTGCTGACGCGATTGAGGGAAACGAGCTTCTCGATATACTCGGAGCTTTCCTCGCGGCCGCGGCGATTGTCGCGGCGATCGTTACCATATGCCATAATTCGTTTCCTCCTCCCGCTTAGAATTTCAGGCCGCCCTCGCGGGCAGCTTCGGCCAGAGCCTTGACGCGTCCGTGATAGATATATCCGCCGCGGTCAAAGACCACCTCTTCAATACCCTTCGCCAGAGCGCGCTCGGCGATCTTGGAGCCGATCTTCTTGGCGGCTTCCACGTTGCCGCCGTTGCCTTCAAAGTCCTTCTCGACGGAAGAGGCAGACACCAGAGTGTTGCCGTTTACGTCGTCGATGACCTGAGCATAAATGTTGCTTTCGCTCCGGAACACGCACAGGCGCGGACGCTCCGGCGTGCCGGAGATCTTGCCGCGGACTCTCGCGTGGCGCTGCTTGCGCTGAGCAGCAGTATTCGGTCTGTTAACCATTCAGGCGCACCTCCCCTTATTTCGCACCGGTCTTGCCTTCTTTGATACGGACAACCTCGCCCTGATAGCGAATGCCCTTACCCTTGTAGGGTTCCGGCGGACGCTTCATGCGGGTATCCGCAGCAAACTGGCCGACCTTCTGCTTGTCCATGCCCTTGATGACGATGTGGTTGGCATCGGGAACTTCAATTTCGATCCCGTCGATCTCGGGAACGATGACCTGATGGCTGTAGCCGAGGTTCATCACGAGATTCTTGCCGTCCTTCTGCGCACGGTAGCCGACGCCCTGGATCTCCAGCGTCTTGGAGAAGCCGGTGGTAACGCCGACGACCATGTCGTTGACCAGCGTGCGGGTCAGACCATGGAGAGCGCAGTTCTGCTTTTCGTCGTTGGGACGCTTGACGTGGAGGACGCCGTTTTCGATCTCAATGAGCATCTGCGGGGCGATTTTGCGCTCCAGCGTGCCCTTGGGACCCTTAACGGTGATGTGGTTGCCCTCGCCCACGGTGATCTCAACACCGGCGGGGACGGTAATGGGAGCTCTTCCGATTCTAGACATGTTCTCTCTCCTCCCTTACCATACGAACGCGAGGACTTCGCCGCCGACATGCTCGGCACGGGCCTGCTTGTCGGTCATGACGCCCTTGGAAGTGGAAATGATGGCGATGCCCAGTCCCTTCAGGACGCGGGGCAGCTCTTCGGCGCCGGCGTACACACGCAGGCCGGGCTTGGAGACTCTCTTAAGGCCCTGGATGGCCTTCTCCTTGCCGGGGAGATACTTCAGCGTGATGCGGATGATGCCCTGCGTTCCGTCGTCAACGAGCTGGTAGGACTTGATGTAGCCCTCGTTCAGCAGAATTTCGACGATCGCCTTCTTCATCTTGGAGGCGGGGACATCGACGGTTTCATGCTTGGCGGTGCCGGCATTGCGGATACGTGTAAGCATGTCGGCAATGGGATCGGTGATCTGCATTTGGGTATATCCTCCTTATTAGAGTTACCGGGCTTCCCCGGTTCAGGCAGCGAGGTTCCGCGTCAATACATGATTGACCGCGGCCTTTCGCTATCCTTTACGAAATTTGTTGGCCGAACCAACTGATCTATTATAGCAAAGATCCGCTGACACGGCAAGTCCGCCAAGGCCTGAAATTCAATTTTTTTATTGAATTTCAGGCGCTTGACGGAGCAATTTGCAATTACCAGCTGGCTTTCTTCACGCCCGGGATCTGGCCCTTGTAGGCCAGCTCGCGGAAGCAGATACGGCAGATGCCGTAGTCACGCAGATAGGCGTGGGGACGGCCGCAGATCTTGCAGCGGTTGTAGCGACGGGTGGAGAACTTAGCAGGAGCGGCCTGCTTGAGCTTCATGGAAAGTTTCGCCATTTTTCTTCTCCTCCTTAGTCGTTCATGAACGGAGCGCCCATGAGCTTGAGGAGCTCGCGGGCCTCTTCGTCGGTGTTGGCGGTGGTGCAGATGGCAATGTTCATGCCGCGCAGCTTCTCGATCTTGTCGTACTCGATCTCGGGGAAGATGATCTGCTCGCGGATGCCGAGGGAGTAGTTGCCGCGGCCGTCGAACGCATCGGCGGAGATGCCGCGGAAGTCACGGACACGGGGCAGAGCCACGTTGAACAGGCGGTCCATGAACTCCCACATGCGGTCCTGACGCAGCGTGACCTTGACGCCGACCTTCATGCCCTCGCGGAGCTTGAAGTTCGCAACGCTCTTGCGCGCGACGGTGGCAACGGCATGCTGGCCGGTGATGGCGCTGATGTCCTTGATGACGGATTCCAGCATCTTGGCGTTGTCCTTGCAGTCGCCGCAGCCGACGGACACGACGATCTTGTCGATGCGGGGGATCTGCATGACGCTCTTGTACTGGAACTTCTGCATCAGAGCGGGAGCGACTTCCTCATTATACTTTTTCTTCAGTCTTGCAACGTAAGCCATAATATTCTGTCACTCTCCTCTCTCAGATGGCGGCGCCGCACTTCTTGCAGGCGCGCACCTTTTTGCCGTCTACGACGGTGTGGCCCACGCGGGTGGGCTTGCCGCACTTCGGGCAGACCAGCATGACCTTGCTGGCGTAGATGGGGGTCTCGCGGCGGATGATGCCGCCCTCTTCGCCCTGCTTGCGGGGCTTCTGATGACGGGAGGCGACGAGCACACCCTCAACAATGACCTTGCCGTTCTTCGGGTCGGCGGAGAGGACCTTGCCCTCCTTGCCCTTGTCGCGGCCGGACAGAACGACGACTTTATCGTCTTTACGAATCTTCATTCCCATGCCCTCCTCAAATGACTTCGGGAGCCAGAGACAGGATCTTCATGTACTCCCTGTCACGAAGCTCGCGGGCCACGGGCCCAAAGATACGGGTGCCCTTCGGGTTGTGGTCATCTGCGCCGTTGATGAGAACGGCAGCGTTCTCGTCGAAACGGACGTAGGTGCCGTCCGCGCGGCGGACGCCCTTGGTGGTGCGGACGATAACGGCCTTGACCACATCGCCCTTCTTGACGCTGCCACCCGGGGTGGCCTTGCGGACGCTGGCGACGACGACGTCGCCCACGTTGCCGTACTTGCGCTTGGAGCCGCCAAGAACGCGGATGGTCTTGAGCTCCTTGGCGCCGGTGTTGTCGGCAACCTTCAGATAAGATTCAGCCTGGATCATTTCTTCGGCGCCTCCTTACTTCGCTTTTTCGATGATCTCGACCACGCGCCAGCGCTTGTCCTTGCTGAGAGGGCGGGTCTCCATCACGCGGACTCTGTCGCCGACGCCGCACTCGTTGTTCTCGTCGTGCGCTTTCAGACGGTAGGTCCGGCCGATGATCTTCTTGTACGTGGGGTGAGCCACGCGGTCTTCCACGGTGACAACGACGGTCTTATCCATCTTGTCGGAGACGACCTTGCCGACGCGCATCTTGCGGGAAGAAGTTCTGTTTTCAGTCATTTTCGGTTACCTCCTTCACTGCTCGAGCTGCTTCTGACGAAGCACGGTTTTCACTCTCGCGATATCGCGGCGGACATTGGAAATCTTGATGGGGTTGTCGAGATGGTTGGTGGCGTGCTGCATGCGGAGCATGAACAGGTCCTTCTTCAGGTCGGCGAGCTTCTTGTCGAGCTCTTCGACGGACAGGTTGCGAATCTCATTAGCCTTCATCAGTTTTCACCACCATTCTCGGTCTCGGCGGCCTCGCGCGCGACGATTTTCGTCTTGCAGGGCAGCTTGTGGCTGGCCAGGCGCATGGCCTCGCGGGCGGCATCCTCGGGAACGCCGGCGATCTCGAAGAGAACGCGGCCCGGCTTCACGACGGCAACCCAATACTCGGGAGAGCCTTTACCGGAACCCATACGGGTCTCGGCGGGCTTCTGGGTCACGGGCTTATCGGGGAAGATCTTGATCCAAACCTGGCCGCCGCGCTTGGTGT
>OLSB01000421.1_pt1 | contig 49058 bp, 39 predicted proteins | sample 1672071 | NCBI WGS metagenome assembly OLSB01 (sample SAMEA3136642, study PRJEB25190) | human gut metagenome | biome: human gut; feature: human-associated habitat; material: faeces | place: Austria | collected 2013 | reverse complement strand
TTATTTATTTTTTATCATATACTCGAATTCTACAGTTGGCCAACTCCAAATTAAAATTTCTTAATCCATTCTTCCATCTCAGCTTTATCTGCCATTGCAGCCAATGCTCCTTCTTTTGTAGTAGTATTTGCAGCATAAGCATTTGCAAAGTCAAGATATCTTCTTAATGTGTCATCATCAACATTTTCAAGATTTTCAACTTCATCATTTAGCAAACAGTATAAGAATGCTCCGATAAAGGAATCGCCAGCTCCTGTTGTATCACGTACATCAATTTTGTATCCAGGTGCTCCTATAACAGAACCTTTCTTTGTATAAATTTCAGCTCCATCTGCTCCTTTTGTATAGATCACGTATTTTGCTCTGTTGGTAAATAGTCCGTCTAATGCATCTTTGATATCTGTATATCCTGTGATAAATTCTAATTCTTCGTCAGAGATCTTGATGATATCTGCGTATGCAAGAAATTCATTGACTGTCTCTTTTAATTTGTCAAGATCCTCCCATAAAGAAAATCTTAAGTTCGGATCAAAGGAAACTTTCACACCTTGCTCGATTGCCATATTGATCAATTTTTTGTGTGCTTCTTTCATTGGCGATTCTACAAGATCCACACTGCAAAAATGAATCATTCCACAATCGTCTAAAATATCTGTTGGGATATCTTCAACACTGTAACGTAAATCTGCACTGTTTTTTCTATAAAACTTAAAATCACGGTTACCATCAGATGCAAGAGATACGAATGCTAAGGCTGTTTCTCCTTCTTTGTCCCTTTCAATATTGGACGTATCGATTCCTGCATTATCTAATACTTCTACAATATAATCTCCAAATGGATCATCTCCAAGTTTTGTCAAAAATTTGGATGGAATTCCAAGCTTTGTGACTGCTCCAACTACATTTGCAGGTGCTCCTCCTGCGACTCTTTTAAATGAAGGTACATCTTTTAGTCTCTGTCCTTTTACCTCTGGGATAAAATCAATTAATGCTTCTCCGATTCCACATAATTTATTCTTCATTTCTGCCTCCTTCGATCTCAAATGATTTTAATGGATATACTGTCATTATACCAGAACATTCTCCATTGATCAGTATTCTTCCATGACGATTATATATTCTTGTTGTAAAAACTTCTTCTCCATGGTTAACAAAGATTTCTAAGGAAGATGTATCCGCAAAAATATGAAGATGTTCTAATTTTTCTAGTTTTACTTTTCTTGTTGTTCTTCCGCTTCCATAGACACCGAGATTTAATGTAAGAATATTATCTTTGTAAGAAAGAGTGATGCCTTCTCTCAATGTCATTGTCATTTCGCGACAGCGTTTGAAATCTATAACAGCTTCATAGATAGAATTTTGCATGATGAGCGCCTGTCCATAACTAAATGTACAAACAGCTTTGTCATTACTTCGAAGCTGTTTTAACTCTTCAATTGGTTCCTGGATCAGTTTTCCATCTCTTACAGATAATTTTCTTGGAATTGTAAGCGCATGCTGCCATCCTGCTTCTTCGGTTGGATTTGTATAATCCGCATCTGGAATTCCCATCCATCCGATCAAAATTCTTCTTCCTCTTTCATCTTCGAAACTTTGTGGTGCATAAAAATCAAATCCTCGATCAAAGAGTTTAATATCTGTGATCTCATATTCATCCGTCTCAAAATCATAGTTTAATTTCATTGCTGTGACCTGATGAACATTTTCATAATCAATTCCCTGCGTCTCTACGCCCTGTGGGCAGCAGATGATGTATAACTGTCCATCGATTTCAAATAAATCTGGGCATTCCCACATATAACCAAATTTCTGTGGCGTTGTAATACGGTTTTTGTATGTCCAGTTCTTAAGATCTGCGGATTCATAAAGAAGGATCATTCCAATACCTTCTTTATCTCTTGCTCCTAGCACCATGTAATATTTATCATTTTTCTTAAAGATTTTTGGATCACGCACATGGTTGCTCATATCATCCGGATAATCGTTAGTTGTCATAAGCAGTTCTTTTTTTGTAAAATTATACCCATCTTTGCTTGTAAATGTGATCGTATTACTTCCGCGTCCACTGTTAATATAATCATAATCATCTCGATCAAAATATTTCAGATTACCTGTATAAAAATAGTGAATCGTGCCATTTTCGATAAATGCAGATCCGGAATAGACACCATGGGCATCAATATCTTCATCCGGAAATACCACTGGTCCATAATCTTTGTAATGAATAAAATCCTTTGTTGTATAATGTCCCCATGTCTTTAACTCACCAGTTGGTTCAAATGGAGTGTACTGGTAGTAAATATGATATGTACCGTCAAACTGGCATAAACCGTTTGGATCATTTAACCATCCTGTCTTTGGCATTAAATGAAATTTTAATCGGTCTTGATCTGCTGCCACACGTTGTCTATAAGCTTCATTTTCTTTATACCATTTTTCATAATCTGCCTTATAGACTTTCTTGTATTTTTCAAACATATGCCCTGGTTTCCTTTCCTTTTTCGAATAATTATTATTTTAATTTCATGATCTTTGTATCATTATCTGCATTCGTTGCTTCAATAACTTCTACTTCTTTTCCTTTCGCATCTGCTACTAGGAACATTGTCTGTGTCTGGTATCCTTTTTCTTTGACAAGATCCATATCAAAAGATAACAGTTTATCACCTTTCTTTACTTTGGCTCCTGTCTCTACGAATGTTTCAAAACCTTTGCCTTCCATCTTGACTGTATCAATTCCTGCATGTATCAAAAGTTCTATACCAGAGTTTAATGTAATTCCCATCGCATGTTTTGTTGGGAAGATTAAGCTAATTGTTCCATCTGCCGGTGCATAGATCACTCCTTCACTTGGATTGATCGCAACTCCTTCTCCCATTGCTTTACTTGCAAATGCTGGGTCTGCAGATTTTGATACATCTAAAACTTCACCTTTCATCGGTGCATATAATTCATTTGTTTCTTCTGCTGTATCAGCTGTTGATTCCTGTACTTCGATCTCTTTTACTTCTTCTTTCACTGAAGTCTGAGCTTTGTTGTCTTCTCTTTCGATGTTAAACTTCTTCCAGAAGATTGCTGTTAAAACTGCGGATACTGCCATAGATAAGATTAATCCGATTGCAAAGTTTAAATAGTCTTTTGGAAGCATAGATAAAAATCCTGGAAGTCCGGCTGCTCCTAATGCCTGAGCTAGGACTCCTGTTGCTGCACAATATGCATTTCCTACGGCAGAACCAATGATAGCTGCGTAGAATGGATATTTTAATTTTAATGTAACACCGAACATTGCTGGTTCTGTGATTCCAAGTAATGCAGATACACCAGAAGCGGAACAGATAGATTTCATTTTCTCATTCTTTGTTAAGAATAAAACTGCTAAAACAGCTGCTCCCTGTGCTACATTGTTCATACTTGCTGTTGTGAAAATGAAACTTCCACCTGTTGTTGCTTTCGCTGCAATTAACTGTGTCTCGATTGCGATAAAGCTGTGATGCATTCCTGTTAAACAAATTGGTGCATATGCAAGTCCAAATAATCCACCACCAACAAATCCAAGTGTATTGTATACCCATGTGATTCCGTCTGCTAATAAGTTACCTGCTTCTCTTAAAACTGGGCCTACAAAAATAAATGTTAAAAATGATGTTACCATGATAGAGATCAATGGCGTTGTTAAGTTATCTAACCATGTTGGTGTTACTTTATGTAACTTCTTCTCGATCGTTGCTAAGATAAATGCAACTGCTAACACTGGAAGTACGGTTCCCTGATATCCGATCGCTGCAATCTTAAATCCAAAGATGTTCCATACTGGTGGCTGTGCAATACCAATGCTGTACGCACTTAACAGATCAGGATGAACCATGATCATACCCATGGCTGCTCCAAGATATGGATTACCACCAAATTTCTTTGTTGCACTGAATCCGATCAGTACTGGCAAGAATGTAAATGGTGCACTTGCAAATAAGTTGATCGCTGTCGCAAGGCCTTTCCACTGTGGATACAGATCGATCACTGATTTTCCATGAAACATTGCTGCTGTCAAAATGTTATTTAATCCCATTAACAGACCACCGGCTACGATGGCTGGAATGATTGGTACGAAAATGTCACTTAAAAGCTTTACTAATCTCTGAAGGGCATTCCCTTTCTTCTCTTCTTTCTCATCATCTGCTGATGTATCGACTGCTATACCTAACTGTTTCTGCACTTCATCACAGACTAAATTTACAAGTCCTGATCCAAAAATGATCTGGAACTGTGACTGAGTTAAGAAAACTCCCTTCACTCCTTCAATGTCACTGACTGCTTCTTCATTGCGAAGGTCGTTGTTCTTAAGCTGTAAGCGAAGTCTTGTTGCACAATGCTGTACAGATTTGATGTTTTGTTTTCCACCAACGTTTTCAATAACCTGGCTGGCGATTTTTGCGTAATCCATATCTTCTCTCCTTTTTTTGATTGTGAAACTTATTATGGTATCGGTTCCATATTTGTATATTATTACTTTCTCGTTTGTTTGTCAATAGTTTTCATGGAATCGATACCATATTTTTTGTTTTATTATTTTCAACAGCAAAGCCCTCCGTTCCGAGCAATACGGAAGGAGGGCGATATTATGAGTACATATGAAGAATTTATGATCATTATCAATATAAATTTATTACCGGACACTCCCACCATCAATAAATTCATATCCAACAATCTGCTTCTTAGACACTGGATCTCCTGCGATCATCTTAAGAATCGTTTCCGCACCAAGGTACCCCATGCCATAAGAATCAAACTTTAAGGTTGTAAGTTCTGGCGTTAATAATGCACTTTCATCATATCCACCAAAGGCCGCAACCGATACTTCTTCTGGGATCTCTTTCTTATATTCATGCAAGATCTTATATGTTCCAAATGCAAGTCTGTCCGTCGCACAGATGATCGCATCCAAATCTGGTTCTTTTTCAAGTAATTCTCTTGCAACCGTCTGTCCACCAAGGAAACTGTAATCACTCTTTCCTATTACAGGTGTGATCCCATATTCTTTCAGTCCATCTAATACACCATTTCTTCGTTCGATTCCAACCGCTTTATCCGTCTCATAAACACCAATATATCCAACCTTTTGATGTCCTTTCTTCCCTATATGCTCTCCCATAGCTTTTCCTGCATGGTAATCATCATAAATGATGGAAATTCCAGCTTCATAATCCTGTGTTAAGACAACCACAGGTATTCCTGCTTTCTTTAACAGTTCTTTGTGGTCTTTTGTAATTGCTATGGAACTGATCAGGATTCCATCGACATTTAGCTGGATCAATCGCTGAATATTCTGTAATTCCTGATCAATATTGTGATCTGAATTCTGAATAAGTGTTGTGTATCCTTTCTCTCTTAGATATCGGTCAATGCTTGTGATTACGCGACTTGTGATCTTGGAATTAAGTGTCGGCACAACCACACCGATCACATTGCTTTGTTTTGCATTTAATCTTGCAAATGCATTGGGTGTGTAATTATATTCTTCAATGACCTTATGAATCTTCGCTCTTGTCTCATCTTTTACATATCCTCCGTTAAAATAACGGGATACAGTACTTTTCCCGACTCCTGATAAACTTGCGATATCTGCCATGGTCATTTTCTTTGCCATATATTCTTATCTCCTTTTGTTACTTTTTCTTTGTATATCTTAGCACAGAAAAAACTATAAAGAAATAAGGTGATATGAAATTTCATTCTGATCTAATACATGAAGTATTTCTTTTCTACCTGTAAATAAAAAAATCTGCCTGTCTGTTTTCCGCTCAAGATAACCAAGTGTCTGTTTTAATCTTTCATCATCATAGTTGCCAAATACATCATCCAAAAATAACGGAAATCCATCATCTTCATATAACAGATCTGCAGATGCCAGACGTAATGCAAAATATAATTGTTCTATCGTTGCATTGCTTAAATATTTCATATCAATATAATCGAAACCATCATATACCATCATCCTCAAGCTGTCATCCATGACAACTTTCGTATATTTTCCATTTGTTACATCTGAAAATATCTTAGATATCTTTTCATTTAATTCCTGTCCAAATGTCTTCTGAATAGATCTTCCTGCCTGCTCAATGGCTTTGATCGCCTGTTCTATCTCATGGATTTCCAGCTCAGCTGCTTTCTTTCTGCTGAGAGCCTGTTGGTATTTATATTCCATGTCTTCTGCTTTTTGTTCCTGCATCTGAAGCTGTGATTTCTCAATCTCTATAATTTCAAGACGATGTTTTAATTCCATCTTCCTGATCTTCTCTGGATCATTTCCTAACAGTTTTTGAATCCAGCCGATCAGTTTCTGCCAAAATGTCAAATGCCTTTTTTGCTGTAATTGTCGTTTAATTTCTCTCTCTTCCTGTTCATAACGTCTCAATTGCCCAACATCATATTTGAATTCATTTTTTTGTTTCCGCAAAATATCGACCTGAACAAATGCAGAATCTTTTCTCTTTTGTCTTCTCTTGATCTTTAAATAATCTACTGCTTTTCGAAGATCGATCCCTACATTTTTGCTGCTTCTTAAATTCGCCATAGAATTTTGCAGAACTTCTTTCATTTCTTTTCCTGTACGAATATCTGCCTGTGTCATTGATACTGTATTCTCAAATGCTGTTTTGTCACTGTCAAAAAGAATACGCTGCAATGTAGTTCCTGGCAGATTGATTTCTTCCATTGTGTCTTCATAAAACATCCGAAGATTTTTTTGTTCTTTTGAAAAATTCCTTATAATCCGATAAAAAGTTTTTCCTTTTCTGATCGTAACAGAACCTCCATAGTTTCCTCCATTTACTGGCATATATCTTATGTAATCGTCATTTTCTGCAGCAACTCCTCTTGCCCTCTCTAAACCAAAGAGCATTGAGATCATAAATTTTCTGATCGTTGTCTTTCCTGCCTCATTCTTTCCAAAAAACACCTGAATCTTATCAGTTGTCAATGCATTATATTTATGAAATTTTCCAAATCCATCTATATTTATTTTCTCAATCTCCATCACTTATCTCTCCCTGGCATAAGATAGTGCTTCCATCGCAAATGTCAGTGCCTGCGGTTCTTCTTTTAATATTTCTGCTACTTTTTGGATCATAAGATCATTTTCTTCTGCTAACTGATCATAATCCCAGCGGCTTTTTGTTTCATAAATGATATCTGAAATCAGATAATCCTCTTTGATATCATCAAAATCTATTTCTATCTCCGGATCAATACTTCCCGTTAAAACTACTTCATAAATATTATCTTTTCCACGATAAGAAAGTTCTGTTTCTATACGATCTTTTATTTCAGATGCAGACATTTCTTCTGTGATCATAACCTCGACTTGTATATACATTCTTTTTGCAAATGGGACAAATTCTATCTGCTGTTTCTCTTCACTGATCTCACCTTCTATAAATCCATGACTTCCAGTTTCTGTACGATCCAAAGGTTCTAAAGATCCTGAATATGCCATCAGGTCTTCAAAAATAATCTCTGGTTTATGAATATGTCCAAGAGCAATATAATCGAATCCTGACCATTTTAATATGTCTTTATTGATCGGAATATGACTTTCATCTCCACCATGTGCAAGAAGAATGGAAAATTCATCAAAATCCTGTGGTTTCATATCGTCATACACAGCTTCCCTGATCTGATTTGTCCAATAACTGATCCCATAAATAGTTGTGTGAAGTTCTTCAAAATAAACATAATTTCTTTCTCTGCCGTCTAACAAATATACTTCACTATTCCAATGATACTTAACAAACTCTTCTTCTGTTGATAAATGATCATGATTCCCTGCGATCATTACTGTTTTTGTATTCTGCAATCCTGATAATATATAATCAACTTCTCTTAATTCCTGTTTCGTCGGCCTTTGATCAAAGAAATCTCCTGCGATCAGTAAGACATCTGTCTGCTGTTTGTTTGCATAATCAATGACTTTTTGAAATGTATGTTTGATTTCATTTTCTCTGATTCTTCCAAATGATCGATCTTTCTCTGGTTGTGCTCCCCAATGTACATCTGCTATATGAATAAATTTCAAAAAATCACCTGCTTTCCATTTTTGTAATTCGATAAAATATGTTATATTTCTTCTAGAAGCTTATGAATCTGCTCTTTCGTAATATTTTCAATATGTACTCCTCCAGTACATACAACAATTCTTCCCGTTTCTCTGCATCGTTTCTCTGCCAGTTTTCTGCATAAGAATTCATCTTTATGACCGGTCAGATTCAGTACTGAGGATGTCACACTGATACTTCCATCATTTGTAAGCGAAGGACGTGGAACCGCCTGTACAACACAACCAATATGTGGTTTGTCACCTCCAGCAAGAATTAACACAATATCGTCTCCAATTCTTGTTTCCTGAATCTCTATCGTAATTCCAGCAATCTGTTTTCTTGTTATGACTCCTTCCATCTACGATACTCCTTTTCCTGTAGTTTTAGGTTTGTTTTATTTTAACGCATTTATATATAGAATTGCAACAATATATAATGATAGCAAACAAGAAATAAAAAAGCAGCCAGAATCACTTCCAACTGCCTTTTATTATCATAATTTATATTTTAAGCCCATAAATCTGCTGGATAAACACCGTCTTTGATCAGACCTTCAAATGCTTTCTGTACAGATTCTTTGTCTTCCTTGTAAGTTACACCGAACCAACGGTCCTGTGTCTCTAATACCTTAACGTTTGCACGTCCTTCTTTTAATAATTTATCTACGATATTTGGAAGCAGATATTCTTTCTTGATGTCTCCTTCTTCAACATTAGATAAGAAATTCTTGAAGTCTTCTGCAAGATATTCTAAAAATTCTGGATATGCTGCCCACATATTCATAGATACTTTATCATCTGGGCTGATCCATTTCTGAACTTCTTCATTGTCGCAAACAATCTTACCTTCTTCATTCATCTCAATTCCTGTTGTCTCATGAACCTGGCTTAACAGACCTTTCTCGTCTACAACACTGACTCCTCTTGTTACAGCACCATTATCACTTAATGTATTCTTCAGGATAAATCCTGCCATTCCCATAGTAAATTCTCTTCCAAGATCTTCTCCAGATACTAAGAAATCATGAAGTTTTACAAACGCTTCTTTTCCATAATAGTCATCTGCATTGATGATCACAAATGGTTCTTTCACTACATCCTTGCAGCAAAGAACTGCCTGTCCTGTTCCCCATGGTTTTGTACGTCCTGCTGGGACTTCAAATCCTTCTGGAAGATCATCTAATTCCTGGAAAACGTATTCTACATCAATCTGTTCTTTGATGCGGTTACCAATCACTTCTTCAAATTCTTCGAAGATATCCTTACGGATAATAAATACAACTTTATTAAATCCTGCTTCTTTTGCATCACGGATAGAATAGTCCATGATGATTTCTCCATTCGGTCCCATCTTTGCCAGCTGTTTGATTCCTCCACCAAATCTTGATCCAATTCCGGCGGCCATAATAATCAATGTAGTGTTCATAAATCTCCCCTTCGGTTATTCAACTGTTTCTTTGTTTCGTTACCTTTTTTCTTTTGTGAAATATCTCTATATTTTATTTCACATATAAACTTAATTATAGATTTTATTTTGTATAAAGTCAACTATTTCAATAGGTTGTTCCTAATTTTAACCAATAATTGTCAATCTATTTCTATGAAAATTCCTTTATTTTGACATATTATCTTATAATATAAAAACCTGCTGCCACATGACTGTAACAACAGGTCTTAAATTCGTATTGTAAGATTATTTTCTTAATCCTAATTTTTCAATTAATGCACGATATCTTTCAACATCTTTGCTCTTTAAGTAAGCTAATAAGTTACGTCTCTTACCAACCATCTTAAGAAGTCCTCTTCTTGAATGATGATCTTTAGGATGCTGATTGAAATGATCCTGAAGCTCGTTGATTCTAGCTGTTAAGATTGCTACCTGAACCTCTGGTGAACCTGTGTCTTTTGCGTCTTTACCGTATTTAGCTACGATTTCTGCTTTCTTTTCTGATGAAATCATTGTGTTTTCCTCCTTGAATTCTATTGATCGCCAGATACCAGGAAAGGGTTGGAGTGCCCAAATCTGAGTATCGGTTAACTAACCTCTATATAATATCATAATTATATTAGTTTTGTAAAGTATTTTTTTATTTTTCTTTCTTTTTTGGTTTCCCAAGCTCATGGTTTTTCTTTGCCGCCGCATTGACAGCTTCGATCACTGCACTTCTAAATCCTTTTTTCTCTAGTGTATTGACAGCCTCGATCGTTGTTCCTGCTGGTGAACATACGGCATCTTTTAATTCACCTGGATGCTGCCCTGTCTCTAATACCATTTTGGCACTTCCAAGTAATGTCTGTGCAGCAAATGTATAAGCCTGTTTTCTTGGGAGTCCCTGTGCTACCCCTGCATCTGCCATTGCCTCAATAAACATATAAACATATGCTGGTCCGCTTCCGCTGACTCCGACAACTGCATCCATCAGATTCTCTGTAATCTTTTCAGCTTTTCCAAAACTCTGGAAAATATGATGAACCTTATCAAATTCTTCTTCTGTCACATATTCATTACAGCATAATCCAGACATTCCTTCTCCGACAAGTGCTGGCGTATTTGGCATTACACGCACAATCTTCATTTCTTTTCCAAACTGGCGTTCTGTTGCCGCCATGGATACTCCTGCAGCAATCGTTACGATGATCTGTTCTGTTGAAACTTCATCTCTGATCTCTTTGATCACTTCCGGATACACTTGAGGTTTTACAGCCAACACTACAATCTCTGCTTCCTTTGCTGTCTTTTTATTATCCGTTGTCGTTAAGATTCCAAATTGTTCTTTTAATTTTGCTGTTTTTTCTTCGTGTGGGTTTGATACTATCAATTCATCTGGACTTACAACATTTTGTTTCAAAATTCCAGTGATCATTGCCTGTGCCATATTTCCACATCCGATAAATCCAAGTTTCATTGTGCCTTCTCCTCCTGTCATTGATCTAATTTCTTCAGTAGTTTTTCAAAATACTCTGGAAGTGGTACTTCAAACTCCATGTATTCTCCGGTTCTTGGATGTACAAATCCTAAAACCTTTGCATGAAGGCACTGACCTTCCAGTGTATATTTTGATTTCTTTGGTCCGTATACATCATCTCCGAGTAAAGGATGCTTGATCGATGCCATATGGACACGAATCTGATGGGTTCTTCCTGTTTCAAGCTGACACTCAATATAAGTAAAACCTTTTTTGAGTCTTCTTAAAACTTTGTAGTGTGTCACTGCATGTTTCCCATCCATAACGATCCCCATCTTCTTGCGGTCTTTCAAACTGCGGCCGATCGGAGCATTTACAGTTCCTTCTTCTTCCTTAATATTTCCATAAACGATCGCATGATATTTTCTTGTGATCGAATGATCATATAATTGTTTGGCAATGCTTTGATGTGCCATATCATTCTTACATACGATCAGAATTCCCGTTGTATCCTTATCTATCCGGTGAACAATCCCTGGACGCAGTACACCATTGATTCCTGACAGGTCGTCTTTGCAGTGTGCCATCAATCCATTTACCAAAGTTCCTGTATAATGCCCTGCTGCCGGATGCACCACCATATTTTTCGGTTTATTGATCAGTATAACATCCTGATCCTCATAAACAATATCAAGATCCATTTTTTCTGGAAGGATTTCAAGTTCTTCTGGTTCTGGTATCTGAAGTGTGATCTTATCTCCCTCTTTGCATTTCTTATTGCCTTTGGAAATCTTATCATTTAACTTTGCACGTTCTTCCTTGCACAGTTTATTGATATAACTTCTTGTAAGATCATCACACTGTTCTGCCAATATAACATCCAGTCTTTTTCCAGCCAGATCACTTGTCACTTTAATTTCAATCGTTTCGTCCATGTTTTCCTTTCCTGCTCAAAAATTCAAAGTCTTCTTCTTTGTAATAAAACAAGATCAGTCCTATTAGTAATACCATTGTCACTGTAACATAAATATCAGCCACATTAAAAATAGGAAAATCAATCAGTTTAAAATAAAAGAAATCTACAACATAACCTCTTGCCACACGATCGATCAGATTACCAAATGCACCTGCCATCAGTAATACATAACAGATTCTTAATGGTGTATATTTTCTCTCTTCTGGTATTCTTATGGAGATATATGTTAACAATACTGCCACTGCCACTGTGATCAGCAAAAATAAGATCTGCTTGTCTTGAAGTATTCCAAAGGCTGCGCCGCGATTTTCAAGATATTGCAGTTCAAACACCCCTGATATGACAGGAATTCCCTCACTGCCACGCAGATCCGCTAATGCCCAAAGCTTTGTCAGCTGGTCTGCAATGATCAATATGATAATCAGACTAAATATCTTTATATGCTTCTTCATTATCTTTCCCTGTTATTTTTTTAATGCATTTTCCATTTCATCATCAGTTACACTCATATCAATATATGCTTCCCCGATGGAATGTAATAATATGAATTTAATTTTATCTCCAACCATCTTCTTATCGGATTTCGTTGTTTTGATAATATCCTTAATAGAAAGTTCACTGATATCTCCATTCATACCAAACTTTATAAACACTTCTTTGATATCTTTTACTTCTTCTTCTGTAAGATTTCCTTTCATCTGCGATATTCTGGCTGCCAGACAACATCCTGCTGCCACACATTCTCCATGAAGCCATGTAAAATCTTTTAATTTCTCAATTGCATGTCCTAGTGTATGACCAAAGTTTAATAAGGCACGTTCTCCTTTTTCTTTTGGATCACGCTCTACAACGTCTCCTTTGATCAGACAGCTTCTATAGATCATCTCTCTTACTGCTTCATGTTCTCTTTCTTTGATCGGTGTAATATTATCTTTGATCCAATCATAATATTTTGCATCTTTGATCAATCCATGTTTGATAACTTCTCCCATTCCAGAAAAATATTCTCTCTCTGGCAGAGATTTTAATGTCGCTGTATTGATATATACAAGCTTTGGCTGATGGAATGCACCGACCATATTCTTATATTGAAGAAAATCAACTCCTGTCTTGCCCCCGATACTGCTGTCCACCTGTGATAACAATGTTGTTGGCACCTGCACAAAATCAATTCCTCGAAGATATGTTGCCGCCGCATATCCTGTCATATCACCAACAACCCCGCCTCCTAATGCGATCAGAAGATCCTGACGGTCAAAATGGTTAATGATCAGTTCTTCATATAACGCTTCTATCGTCTTTAACTGTTTGTGTTTCTCTCCTGCTTCAAAGCTGAATGTGATCGTTTTCGCAGCCTTTGAAGAAATCAAGTCATACATCTGCTTTAAATAAAATGGGGCTACATTGCTTTCTGTTACAATACATATTTTCTTGTGTTCAATTTCCAGAAATTCCATCTGTTTTAGAAAATCATCAAAAGAATCTTTCAAAATAATATCATATGATTTCCTACCATCTGTTCGAATCTCAATCTTACTGTTCTTTTCCAAATTGTTCATGATTCTTATCCTGCTCCTCTTCTTCCTTCTCTCCTGCGATCTGAAATTCCATCTCATATACAGGATTGTTTAAAATATCCATCTGTCCATTTATAAACTGTTTCATTCTTGCTTTATAGCTTTGATAATCACTTTCTAGCTTTCGGATCAATTCCTGATAATTCTTGATCATTTGTTCATGTTTTTCTTTTTCTTCCTTGAAATCTTCTTTTGCACTCACTCTGATCTTATCTGCTTCTGCCTGTGCCTCTGAAACAAGTTCTTTTGCATTTCTTGATGCTTCAGCTTCTAATGTCTGGGCTTTCTGTGTTGCATTCTCAATCGTTTCTTTGGATGTTTCTTCCGCAAGAACTAATGCTCTCTTTAATGATTCTTCAATTGTACGATAATGACTTAAATTCTCTGTCAGTGCAGATACTTTTTCTCTTAATTCATTATTTTCTTTGTAAACTTTTTCATAATCTTTTGCAAGATCTTCTAAAAATTCATCAACCTCAACTGCCTTATAGCCAAATCCCCTCTTTAGTTCTTTTCCTAATACTTCAACTGGTGTAATCATATATTCCTCCTATTGAAAGATCGCCAGTGTAAGAAACTGACGGCCTTTTTTTGATGTTTTGCCCAAATCTTCTACCAGAAACTTTCCATATCCTCTCACTGATATGATATCTCCTTGTCTGATCTTTTGTCCTGATGATATACAAAGTCTTCCATTATGAAATACTTTCTGGGCTTTTAACAGCTTATCGCTTGATGTTCTTGAAAGTCCATATGCCTGTGACACCAGAACATCTAACCGCATAGATGCCACAAACCCTTCTTTTCTCTTATATTTCTGAATATATCCTGTTTCTTCCCATACGACTTCTTCTACTGCTACTCTTGTATGCCTTACCTGTCCTAACTGTTCTTTTAGTAAATCCATAATATGAGACATATAAAAAATATAAGCACATTTTTCATCAACAAGAATATCCCCGATCAGATAACGTTCAATCCCCAGATTCATTAAAGCACCCAGATAATCTCTGTGGCTTAATGTTTCTGCAAACTTATCAAAAACAGGTGAGATCCTGGCACATGCCAATGGAATCTCACCCTCATAACCAAATAATTCTTTCGAACCAAACAGTACCACAGCTCTTGTAAAGTGTTCATGTCCCCCAACAAGCTGTGGATGTGCATAATCAAGTTCTTTCTTCATATCTTGATAAATACTCTGTTCGTATTCATTTAAAAAATGTGTATGTGTATAAACATTCTGGCTGTATGATTTTTGTGCCAGTTCCAAAAGTCGTTTCTTTAATAATTCTTCTTCTTTCATGTTTACTTTAATTGTGGTGAGATCGTATTTTCATTCATGATCTCACTTTTCAGGTCTCCACTGACTTCAATACTGTCTGGTGCTGCAATAAAAATGTTGTTGGATACTGCCTGCAGGGAACCATTGATCGCATAAGTTGCTCCACCAATAAAATCAATGCTTCTTTGTGCAACTGTAAGTTCCACACCTTCTAAATTGATCACAACAGTTCTTCCTTTCTTTAAAAGATCTGCCGCTGTCTGCGCTTCTGCAAAATCCTGTGGTTTGATAACGTAGACTTCTACTCCTCTTCCATTCATGGATACCACCTTGCTTCCAGTACTTGTAAACCTTTTCTTCTTCTCTTCCCTACTTAATACATGATCAAAAGGCTGGCTTACTTCTTCTTCAGATTCTTCCACCGGTTCCTTTTCTTTCTTCTTAAAAAATGAAAAACCTACTTTCTCTGGTTCTTCCTCTTCTTCATCTTCGTATTCTTCATACTCTTCATCGTATTCTTCATCTTCTGTCAGCTTCATAAAGTTCAGCAGTTTGTCAACTGTACCTTTCATCGATCTTCCTCCGCTATATGTTATAATTGCGCTCTCCAAAAATTGCTGTACCAACTCTGATCATTGTCGCTCCTTCTTCTACTGCGATCTCATAATCATTCGTCATACCCATGGAAAGTATACTCATATCTACATTATCAAAGTTTTTGTTCTTGATGTCAACAGATAATTGTTTCATCGCGCGAAAATATTTACGATTATCTTCGGGATCATCAACAAATGGTGCAATCTGCATCAATCCCTTGATCTTTACATATTCAAGTTTTGAGATTTCTTTGATCACATCTTCTACGTCCTTTGGATCTAATCCAAATTTAGTATCTTCATGTGCAAAGTTAACCTGAATAAGAATTGGAACCTCTTTAACATTGTGTTTTACTGCTTCTTTATCAATTGCCTGTGCCAGTTTTACAGAATCCACAGAATGGATCAATGCTACCTTATCTACAATATATTTGATCTTATTTGTCTGCAAATGTCCGATCAGATGCCATCTTACCGGCCAGCTGATATTTGCATACTTATCTCTGATCTCCTGTACTTTGTTTTCTCCAAAATCCAGAACTTTTTCTTTTCTTAACTCTTCCACCATCTCTAATGGCTTTGTTTTGCTGACGGCAATGACTGTAACCTCTCTTGGATCTCGTCCCACGCGTTCGCAAGCTTCTTTCACATGTTCTTTCACTTCATTATAACGTTCTATCAGCATATTTCTTCCTTCTTTCTGTTGATTGATAATGTCATTTAATAAATAATCTGATTTTCCTTGATCGTCGTTCCATCCAATACGATAAAGTCATATGCACTGACTCCCTGATTCGTATCATTGGCTATGATCGAGTAATCATCTTTCTGTGTCAGAATATCGATCGGTTTAAAATCTGCATAACCACGATTTGTACAATATACCCCTTGCAATGTCTTCTTCTTCTCGATCAAAAATGTCTGATTAGAGTCCATTGCCTGCAATACAACATTCTCCCCTACTTCATCAGGATCCAGATAACAGTATTTTTCACTTCTGCCATAAATGGTATACGTTTTTTGTTCTACCGTTACCTCACCATTCTTACTAGTGCTTCGTACGGCAAACTGTTCCGTCGTACTATTATCACCTTTTGTAAGGTATTTGACCGGAACCTGATAAAACTTTTTCTTAACAATTGATGTATTTGGAATCTTTAACCCTTTATAAGAATCTAAAGTAATGTCAATCTCAAGATAACGTTCACTCAAATAACGAACCGCATAATCATTTAATTTTAGATATCCAAAATAATTTTTACCTTTTTTGATGGTTTCTACTGTTGCTGTTGCTTTATTCTGATCTTGCATAAATCGTATTGATACTTCTTTTTTGTCTTTGAGCATCTTGTACTCTTCTTCTTTTAATGGAACAACAATCTGCCATTTTTCACTCTTATTGATCCTTGCAACAACTTTATTCTTTTTTACTTTATCTGCTGTATTATATTTTTGTTTTCGATATCTTGTCTGATCAAAGTCTGATGCATTGATATCACTTACTTTTTTCCCATCAAATTTATCCGAATAAAATTCTACCACACCACTTGAAGTACTTTTCTGTGTCTGAAAACTTTCTGTCCCCATCGCATCCTGTACTGATGCGATCACTTTCTTCATTGCATCTTCATTGATATTTAAAATAGCATTCTTAAGATCGTATTTTAAATCATACACTTCTGAAAAATTATTATCATTGTAAACGGACTGATACTCATTGATCTTACGTGATACCTCATCATCATCCATCACATTTGTCGTCTTTTGCAACTCTTCTACTTTTTCTGCAAATGTTTCCTGAACTTTCTTGTCCTTGTCTACAGTAAAAACAGTTCCATCTTTCTTGACCCGCTTTCCTTCTTCTACATAATATGTAATGTATCCAGACTGTGATGTCTTTAATAACTGTTCATCCCTGACTGCAATTCCCGTCAATGATAATGTGTTTGTAATCTTATCTTCGGTAACTTTATATACACTCAGTTTTTTCTTGCCCATAAATATTATGACATTGATCACGATATAAACAAAAATTACCGCAAATATGATCATTCCAATATTCCAGCGCATTTTTATTTTTCGTTGTCGTTTTTTTGCCATTTAACAAATCCTCCATCGCCTGAGTGCTGCTCCGTTTTGATAGTCTGCCTTACACCCCTGTGTAAGATTTCTCTCCTCCATTATCGCATCAAACTGGTCTCTTAATTTCCACCAGCTGATTCCCCAATTTGAAAATGACGCATCTTCTTTTGGTACACGGCTGAATAGTCGTTCGATCACCATATCACTTCTAACATAACTGATAAAAGTTACAAGTCTTTCCAAATATTCTTCTGCGGAACACATACTGACCTTGCCTTCCTCAAATTCTTTGTACAGTCTGGAACCTTTCGGCACATATAATGAATGTAGTTTTACGATCTGTACCGGAAGTACTGACAGGATCTTTGCCGTCTCTATAACATCTCTCATATCATCACCTGGAAGATTCAATATGATATGTGTACAAATTTCAAATCCATAAGGTGCTGTCATTAAAACAGCATCCAGATATTCTGCAAGACTGTGTCCTCTGTTGATCTTCTCCAAAGTCTTATAATTTACTGTCTGAAGTCCATATTCTATTGATATTTTCACACCATATGTGTCTGAAACATTCTTCATACAGTCAAGATAGTCTCTTGTAATGCAGTCTGGCCTTGTTGATATTGAAATTCCAACAATATCTTCCATCCTTGCTGCTTCGATCATATATTCTTCTAACTGTTTTACTGGAAGAAATGTGTTCGTATAATTTTGAAAATACGCAATAAATTTTTTTGCTTTGTATCGCTTGGCTATCTTTTCTTTTGTTGTTAATAACTGTTCACTTACAGAGGTTTCACAATTCATTGCTTCAAAGCCTGTTCCAACCCCTCCGCAAAAACTACACCCATCTCCATCCATACGATTCGGACAAGTCACTGGAAGATTTACCGGCAGCTTATATACTTTTTCTCCATATATTTGTTTTAAATGTCCACTGTAAGTTTTATATCGTTCCATTTTAGTTTTCCTTTGATAAAATATCTGTCATTGTATGGTAAAGTGCTGATTTTGTTGCTCCTTTTAATACCACTGAAATAAACTCTTCTCCATCTTTATTCTTTGTAAGCAGAATCAGACAAGAACCTGCCTGTGTTGTTGTACCTGTCTTCCCACCAATCATGTATACATTACTTGGTAATGTATAAGTACCTGCAATATACTGGTTTGTAGATGCCATATCATAGACTTTCAACTGTCCTTTAGAGCCTGTATATTCAATTCTACTGCTTGATCTTCCCGCAATATTGAAAAATTCATTGTGTTTCGCTACTTCCTTAAAAATCAGGTATAAATCATATGCTGTAGAATAATGATTGGCTAAATGTAAACCATTTGGGTTTGCAAAATGTGTATTTGTTGCACCTAATTCTTTAGCACGCTTATTCATTAATTTTACAAAGCTTGTCAGATCTCCAGAGACTTCTTCTCCTAATGCTACTGCCGCATCATTTGCTGACATAATGATCAGGGCATTGAGTAGTGCTTCTACTGTGATCTTGTCTCCCTTTTTTAGATGAACTGCCACTGCTGCACCATCTGGGAATGTAATATCATGTTTGATCGTAACAACTTTATTTAAATCTAAATTCTCCAGTGTGAGAAGTGCTGTCATGATCTTTGTTGTACTTGCTGGATATGCCTGATCAAATACTTTCTGGCTTACTAATACTTTATTCTTTGTATTATTCACAAGAAGTACTTCTTTGGCATCTGGATAATCCTCATTCTCTGCCTTCTTCTTTGATACAACTGCTACTTTAGAGCCTTTAGATTCCCAGCGGTCTGACAATGCTGATTCTTTCATTGCTGTTCCTGTTGTTTTATAATGCTGTTCATAATCAAGTGATGCTGCGCTGGATGACTGGCACCCTGACATTGCTACCATCATGATCGACATAATCATACATATTATTTTCTTCATCTTCATAATCTTTGTAAAAAAAGACCGTCTCCTGACAGTCTATTTATACATATTCCTCCAATCCAAATCTCCTCGATCCAGTGCAAGGATCAATACTTCCGCAGTTGGAAGATTCGTAGCACATGGAATATTATACTGGTCACAGAGATTTAAAACATTATAAAAATCCGGTGTTCTCTTCTTATTTGACGGATCCTGTAAAAAAATCAAAAGGTCTATTTCATTGTTGGATATCTTGCTTCCCATCTGCTGCATTCCGCCAAAATGTCCCGCAAGAAGTTTATGAATCTTTAAATTGGCAACATCTTCGATCATCTGTCCGGTCGTACTTGTTGCATATAATTTATGCTTTTTTAAAATATCCTGATATGCAATACACAAATTCTGCATCAAGTTCTTTTTCCCATCATGGGCAACTAATCCTACATTCATAAATAGAACCTCCTAGTGTCTTTTTCTTTGTAAATATATGTTAAGTACCATTCCGATCGCAATCGATGCCGACATCAACGAGCTTAACCCATAACTGATAAACGGAAGTGGCTGTCCTGTATTCGGCATGGTTCCTGTCGCAACGGCTATGTTGATAAATGACTGAAATCCCATATAGCAGGCAACTCCCACAGCAACATAAGTACCGATCAGATTTCCTGATTTCTTCGCCACATTCATGCATTGATATACAAGGCATGCAAATATAACGATCAAGATCACGCATCCAACAAATCCAAATTCTTCTCCGATCACTGAGAAAATAAAGTCTGTCTGATTTTCGGATACCAAATTTACATCGCTGGCTGATACATTCGATATTGTATTACTTCCAAAACCTTTTCCAAATAATCCTCCAGATCCGATTGCCATAATTGAATTGCTTGTCTGAAGAGCTGTTGAATCTGCATAATTCTCTGGATGTAAAAATGACATGATCCTGGCCACCTGATGCGGCTCTAGTAAAACCTGTCCAGGCGTCTGGACGTACCATAAAAAGATTGCTAAAAGTGGTACTCCAATGATCAATACACGAACGATCAGTTTAGAAGACAATCCTGCCATAAATATCATTCCAAGAATGATAAAACAAATATCGAGTGTTGAGGAAAGACTTGGCTGCTTCAAGATTAAAAGAAGCGGTACTGCACATACTAATGCAAGCTTTCCAAGGATCTTCGGTTCGTTAAGATCATCCTGATGTTTGACAAGGAATGCTGCAATCACAATAATCATGATTACTTTACTAAGTTCTGATGGCTGAAATGTTCCCAATGGTCCAAGGGAAAACCACCTCTTTGCTCCATTTACATCTTTTCCAAATAACTTGACGCCGATCAGCATGATTACATTAAAAATATACAATATTTCTGCATTTCTTGTAAATACCTGAAAATCAATCAGTGATACTACAATAATAATACCAAGTCCCATTGTAATACCAAGTGCCTGTTTTACAACGAATGAAGGATTTGCACTATGAATAAATAAAAGTCCCATTGCCATCAGTACAAGTACATTAAATAAGAGTTTGAAATTGTAATTTTGCAATCGATAATTTCGCAGCATGTTCTTTCTCCAATGTTATTTTCTAAGCTCGCGAATCGGAATATTGGCATATAATGCCGGTCCTTCTGATTCCTCGCTGTTTTGTGTAATCTGAATGTCCAATCCGTCCGGGTCGATCTCCATATATTTGGAGATTACCTTAATGATGTCATTTTTGATCAGTTCCATCGTCTCAGGAGAGCAATTTGACCGATCTGAAACAAGCAGCAATTTCAAACGGTCCTTTGCTACTTCTCCTGAACTCTTTTTCTTAAAAAAATTATCAAAAAAACCCATCTTTTATCTCCCCTCTACTTTTTAAATACATGTGCAAGTCTCTGGAAGAAAGTTGGTCCTGTAATTTCCATAAATGGGACTTCTTTGCCCATCACGCGGTCACAAATATTTTTATAAGCTTTTCCTGCTGGTGTATTGCTTCCAACCAGCGGCTCTCCCTGGTTTGTGGAAATAACGATATTCTCATCATCTGGAACGATTCCGATCAGGTCAACTGCAAGAATATCAAGCACATCGTCTTTTGAGAGCATATCTCCTCTTTCTACCATATCCATACGAATTCTGTTGATCACAAGATCAATCTTATGTATGTCATTTGCCTCTAATAAACCAATGATACGGTCTGCATCACGGATTGCGGATACCTCCGGAGTTGTAACGATCAATGCTCTGTCAGCTGCAGCGATCGCATTCTTAAATCCCTGCTCGATTCCAGCCGGGCAGTCTAGAATGATATAATCAAATTCATCTTTTAATTCCTCTACAAGTTTTGCCATCTGTTCTGGTGTTACAGATGTCTTATCTCTTGTCTGAGCAGATGGTAATAAGAAAAGGTTTGGATATTTCTTATCTTTGATCATTGCCTGCTTAATTCTGCAATTTCCTTCCACAACATCAACCAAATTATATACGATCCTATTTTCAAGCCCCATGACAACATCCAGATTACGAAGTCCGATATCTGTATCAATCAATACAACTTTCTTTCCTTCCTTCGCTAATCCTGTTCCCACATTGGCAGTGGTTGTTGTCTTTCCAACGCCACCTTTTCCAGATGTGATTACAATAACTTCACTCATTTTATTTTCCTCCATTCACTATACTATGATTTCATTTAAGAGCGCTTTTGATATGGGCTCGATATAAATATTTCCTTCTTCAACAAATGCAATCTGTGCTTCCATCGGTTGATTATCACTGTTCTTGGATCTTCCAAAGAATTTTTTCTTCTTCTCCGGTTCTCCATCTGCACTTCTTGCTATATGCTTTCCAATGCGTATCTGCATGGGCTGCATGTCCAATGCCGCAACAAATGCATGATCATCTCCTCCGCTTCCTGCACTTAGATATCCCTTAGCACAACCAAGAACAACAACATTTCCTTTCGCGCTGACTGATGCTCCAGGATTAACATCTCCGACAACAACAACACTTCCATCAGATTCAAGACTCTGTCCAGACCTTAAGGTTCCTCGGTAAAACTGTCCATCTCCCTTTCTTCTCTCATCGATCAGAGATTGCGATCTTTTCTGTTCCTTCTCCTCAAGTTTCTTTAATGCCTCTTTAAATGATGTCTCCATGATCTTATCATCTTCTATGACATATGCGATCGTCAATGTTGTCTTTTCGGCAATAATCCCTAAAACTTCTTCAAGCTGTTGGGATGTGAGTTTCCGACCTTCGATCTTCAATGCGATCTGGGTCTGTCCGTTAAAGAAATCTTTTGCCTGTATAAACTTCTCACAAATAGCAGCTTTGAGCTGTTCAAACTTCATCTCAGGATCAAGCACCATGGTAAGCCCAATGCTGTTTCCTTTTAACAATACCGGATGATTCATACGATTCCTCTCTTCTTTTCTTAGTCTCCCGCAGTACCTACATTGGTTTCTGTGACTGATTTATTATTCTTCTCCATCTTCGCCTTTGTCTTATCATTTGCAAAATAATACTCATAAATATCCTTTGCCGTAGATGCAGCATTGGATGAAGTATATCCAAACGGAATAACTACTGTCGTCGTGATCTCTGGTTTCTCATATGGTCCATAAGAAATAAACAGTGCATGGTTTGGACGTTTCTTATTCTCCTGTGCAGTACCAGTCTTTCCTGCAACCTTTACTTTCATTCCTTTGAAAATACTACTTACAGAACTGTCATTTTCATTCACTACACCTCTCATTCCTGTCTGTACCGCATTCCAGTACTTCGTATCATAATGGAGCTGTCTGACTTTCTTGACACCATACTTCTTAATCGTCTTTCCATTATCGTCTGTGATCTTATCCATGATACTAAGATTATATACTGTACCTCTGTTTGATAACGTTGTCACATAATTAGAAATCTGACTTGGTGTGAAACTGTTACGTCCCTGTCCAATGGCAGAACGTACAGAAGTCTCATCAGAAACCTGTGGAGATGACTCATCAAGTTCAATTCCAGACTTCTTATTCAGTCCAAGATCTGTTGCGTATTTTTCCAGATATTTTAATCCTTCCTTACTGCTGTATGAACCTGATTTGTTTCCTAATCTATATCCTACTTCATAAAAGAAATAATTACAAGATGCTTCTATCGCTGTAGATACAGTTCTTGGTCCATGACGATCCGGATACTTCCAGCATTTTGCTGGTGGTGTGATCTTATCATACAAACCTGTACAGTTGATCACTGTGCTCATTGTAATAACTTTTTCATTCAGACCTGCTAGTGCTGATAATGGTTTAAATGTAGATCCTGGTGCTGTTTTGTGTTTTAATGCCTGGTCATATAACGGCGTTGATGCTGAATTAGCCAGCTGTCTGTAATATCCGGAATCTGTTCCATTTGATAAACGATTACTATCATATCCTGGATAACTTACCAATGCTTTTACCTTTCCAGTCTTAGAGTCTGTAATAACAACAGAGCCAGAACATGGATCCATTCCAAGCTGTGCCGGTGTGATCTGCAAACTTTTTAATTTCTTACGGATAAAATCATAACTGTTTAAAGATCCAGATTTCAAGGCAGAATAATCACTGTCGCCTTTCTTCTTAAGGACTCCCTGTTCATAAAGCAGAAGACATACTTCTCTTCCACTTAATTTACCCTTCATGATACTCTGTTCACAAACCGTCATATCGAAATCATCTGCCTCAATCAATGCATCTTCAACATATGCTGCCAGTGCTTTCATGATCTCTTCTGTATCATTATACTTACTGTTGATATTCAAAGATGAAATATCTATCCATTCTTTATTCACCGCATATCTTAAGAATTCGCTTAAACTGATTTTCTCATCTTTCCATCTCTGGTATGTTTTATCTGTCGTATCAATAGAGCTGCTTAAGAGAATCTTCTTACTTGATAACAAACTATATACATAAGATGAATATGCCTGTTTCTCATCACTTTCATCCTTATAAGCTTTTTTTTCATTCAATACCAGATTCTTTGATGTTTTGATCGCGGCATCTTCAAGCCTCTGAATCTTTTTGTACATCTTCTTTTCGTAAGATGTCGCATCATTACCATTCAGATCCTCAAGATCGATCACACTATTTCCAATAAATGAATAATATACTTTCTTGATCGGTATCATAATATTCTCACGGTCATTTCCTGCACTGTCAGAACTTGTGAGCTTGGATAATACGATTCCTGCGATCTTTTTCTCAAGAAGATTGTATACATATTCCTGCAGATCACTGTCTATAGATAATGTAATATTATTTCCTGTCCCGGATTTCACTGTCTTCGTAGTTTCTACGATTTTTCCCACATTATTGACAACCAATGTCTTGCTTCCGCTGTCTCCGTGCAGATACTTCTCAAACTGTTTTTCTATACCTGCTTTTCCAACTGTTTCATCACTGGAATAGTAATCTTTATCTTCTTCTTTTTTACCTTTGTTATAAGTTTCTAATTCGTCTGTGTTGACTGTTCCTGTGTATCCAATAATATGAGCCATTGCCTCGCTTTTATTATATACACGAATAGACTTTGTATCAATATCGATTCCTGGAAGTTCTGAACTTCTTTCTTTGATCTCCGCAATACTCTTGCTATTGATCTCATTTGCGATCGTAACCTTCATATACTGTGAATATCTACTCAAAAATGCACTGTATCTTACTGACATGATCTTTAATGCATCTTCTTTGGAATATTTTTTATCAATATCAAACATCTTTCCAGTTCCTGATGATCCCATCGTTCCATCTCTTAAATACTGAAAGACTTCTTCTGCTGTCGCATTAAGCTGTTTGTTTCTTAATTCCTTCTCTGACTGTGAAAGATCAGAAGTATCACTTCCGATTCCAAAAACATCTCTCTTAAATTTCTTAAGTCTTGATCCTGTCTCTGTAAATCTTAGTTTACCGCTTCCTGTATATTCAATTGGAATATCATTGATAAATGAATCTCCATTACGTTCAAGAATCTTGATTACTTTGTAGATTACTTCATTCTTCTCATAACTCTCTGATGTCCCATTTTGCTTAGCAAGTGTCTGGAATGTACTATCATTTTGGAAATTTACAGTGTAAACCAACTTATTATATGCTAATAATTTTCCATTGACATCATAAATATTTCCTCGTGTACCTGATGTCTTGACTGTCTTTTGTACTTTGTATGTAAAATCCTGCCTATGAGACTGTCCTTCCACGATCTGAAGCACAAATACCCTTCCGATCAAAACACAATAAAGTACTGCGATCAGTACGATCAGTGCAAGCAGTCTGTTTGCTAATAATTTTTCTGCTTTATCGTAAATTTTTCGTAACACTAGAACATACTCCTTTTTTCACCATCTCTGATCCTAATATCTACTTCCAACAATATCTTATAAATGATCAATGCTGTGATTCCTGTATAAACAGCCTCTGGAATCATTACTTTAAACAAATAAGAAAAGAACTGAAGTCTTCCTCTTAATGCAAAAAAGAAGAAAAAGATCACAAAGCTGTATACAAGAGAATTTGCTGTCAAAAGGCCGATCGGAAGTAAAATATCATCTTCATAAAAATATGCATGAAACCATCCATTTACATATCCAAACATGAGATATACAAATGCATATTGCCCTAGCACACTTCCTGAAAAAATATCAATCAACAACCCACAGACAAACCCTACCACGATCCCTGCTTTCTTTCCTCTGATAAATGCTATCGTAACCGTTAAGATCAGTAAGATATTCGGCATAACATCTGCAAGTTTTAAAAACTCAAACACTGATGTCTGCAATAGAAAGCAAACAAGTACAGATATTACATAAAACAAAATTCTCTTAATCTTCATATCTTCACCTGCTATTCCTTAGTTCCTGTATCGAGGTTCTCTGTTTTCTTAAGATCTGTGATAACTAATACTTCTTTTAAATGCTTAAAGTCAACGATCGGTGTAACCTTAGCTGTCTTTGTAAGTTTTGTAGAATCAAGCTTGATATCGGATACCTTTCCAATCGTGATTCCTTCATTAAATTTAGAACTTACATAAGATGTTACCAACTCATCTCCGTTCTTAACTTTCGCATCCTTACTGATATATACAACTTCCAGATATCCGTCTTCCATTGTATCAAGACTTCCATTTACAATGCAAGAATCATTCGTCTTTAAGAACATTGCACTGACCATGCTTGTGTCATTGATGATCGTTCGCACTTTTGCTGTATGTGCAGATACATCATAAACGATTCCTACCAGACCATTTCCTGCAATAACATTCATATCTTTTTTGAGGCCATCTTTGCTTCCTTTGTCGATCATAAATATATCAAACCAGTTTCCTGATCCTTTACTGATAACTCTAGCTCCGACTGTATGATATTTTTTGTATTTTTTCTTCAATTTCAGCAGATCCTGAAGTCGTTCTAATTCTACCTGATTCTGTTCAAGCACACGATTCTGCATCTTTAATGCATCAACTTTCTCCTGAAGCTTCTCATTCTCTGCTTTCAGTGCTTTCTTGCTTTTTGCCTTCTCATTCCATGAAAAAACAAAATTTCCGATGGAATTAGTGCCTTCCTGCATCGGTGATAAAACCGTAAAGAATACATTCTTTACCGGTGAGAGCACCCCTCCTGCAAAAACACTAATCCCTGCTAACAATCCACATATAACGATAAAGATTGCCAGCAGATGATTTGAATTAAATTTTTTCTTTTGCAATTTCATACATCTGTCCTCATTTCATCATTTACTTTATTTTAAATATGACTGCATTCCTAAAATTACATGATCTTGTGGTTCTGGTTTGATATGAACCGTTACCTTCAGTTCTTCTTTGATCCATTCTTCTGTCTTTGTAAATCCACAGGCTCCTCCAGATATATAGATTCCTTCATTCACAATATCAGTCGCAAGTTCCGGAGTGACAACCTCCAGTACCGCTTTTGCCTGCATACAGATCTCTCGAATCTGATCTCTTGCTTTCTCTTCCACAATTGCTGCCGGAATCTTTACTTCTTTTGGAAGTCCACTTACAATATCTCTTCCTTTTACAGAAATATCCTGCTGCGTCTCATTCTCGGCATATGCCATCTTTAATCGTCTTGCATTCTTCATACCGATCTCTAATTTGTAATTCTTCTTTACATAATCTTTGATCCACTCATCGATCTGATCCCCACCATATGGCAGTAATCTGCTTTCTACAATTCCGCCTAAGGAAATCACAGAAATTTCTGTTGTACCCGCCCCGATATCAATGATCATATTACCACATGGGGCTTCTACATCAATTCCGCTTCCAATCGCTGCAAGAATTGGTTTCTCTATCAGTTTGATATCCTTTACCTTTCCTGCGGCTTCCCATGCAAGATCATCAAATGCTCTCTTCTCTACATTTGTAATATCCACAGGTACAGCTATCACCAGCTCTGGCTTGTGTACTCTCTTAAAGTATCTATCAAGCACTGTTCCTAATAAATACCTCATATTTGTGTAATCTGAAATAACCCCATGTTCCATAGGTTTTATAACCCTCACACTATATGGCTGTTTCTCATACATATCAAATGCTTCATCTCCGATTGCTTTGACTTTATCATCTTCATCAAAAGCAATCATGTTCTTAATCTTTAAAAATTCTTTCTTCTTTGTTGCAGCAATTCTTAAATGTCTGCTTCCTAGTTCAATTCCTAACTGTGTCGTTTTCATATTTCTGCTCCTTATATCATGTGTTCTTCCCGAAAACTTATATATGTTCTGTCTCCAATGATAATATGGTCACACAATGGTATTCCAAGAAACTCTCCTGCTTCTTTCATGCGCTTCGTTGTGAGAATATCCTGCCTGCTTGGTGTTGGATCACCCGATGGATGATTATGGATCATTAGAACTGATACCGCTTCACACCGCAATGCCTCAAGAAATAGTTCTCTTGGCGAAGCCACTGTCTGATTTACCGTTCCTACAGAAACTTTAAGTTCTTTGATAACTTTATTTTTCCCATTAAAAAAGATTAAAATCATCTCTTCCCTGTTTAAATGCCGCATCTGTTCCATATAATAATCTGCAATCGATGACGGATCATGAAAACTTATCTTATCTTCTACTTTTGCCTGTGCTAATCGTTTGGATAATTCAGCAATGCATAAAATCTGCATTGCTTTTACTTTCCCGATTCCAGGTATCTTTTGTAATTCTTCTCTGGAAGTGTGACAGATTCCAAGAAGCCCTTCATAAAAAGGATTCATTGATAAAATCTGCTTAGAAAGATCCACCACTGTCAGATCTTTCGTTCCACTTCTTAAGACTACTGCCAGCAATTCTGCATCTGACAAAGCCTCTACTCCACTTTTTTCACACTTTTCATAGGGTCTTTCTGAAATTGGTAATTCCTTTAATGTCTGATGTTTTTTCTCCATATCTGATCCTTTCTACCGAAAAAATCCCAAAGATCAAAAACATTTCCCATTTATAAATTTTATCATAACTTTTCTTTTATGTATAGAAATCAAACCGTTGTTTTCCTTAAATTTTTCTTATTTCTTATACTTCTGGAATTTCAACTAACCCTTTTTCTTCCATTCTCTGTAGTGACATGATAATTCCGTATTTTGCATGAGGATAAGTAAGCCCTCCCTGGAAATAAACCGCATATGGTTCTTTCATCGGTCCATCTGCACTTAATTCAATAGATGCACCAGATACAAATGTTCCTGCTGCCATAATGACCTGACTATCATATCCTGGCATATCCCATGGAATTGGCGTTACATGGCTGTCAATCGGAGATGCTTTCTGAATTCCCTCACAAAATGCAACCAGTTTCTCTGGATCATGAAATTCTACTGCCTGAATGATATCATGGCGTTCTTCTTTTCCATCTGGAATGACTTTAAACCCTAATTTCTCATAAAGGTTTGCTGCAAAAATTGCTCCTTTAACCGCTGCATTAACAACCGTTGGTGCCATAAAGAACCCTTGGATAAACTGACGGTTTACCCCTAGACTTGCTCCTACTTCCTTTCCAAGTCCCGGTGTTGTAAGTCTGTATGCACACTGTTCGATCAGGTCACTTCTTCCACAGATATAACCACCGATTGGTGCTAGTCCCCCACCCGGATTCTTGATCAGAGAACCAACAATCATATCGGCTCCAACTTCTGATGGTTCCTTTTCCTCCACAAATTCACCATAGCAGTTATCAACCATAACGATCAGATCTTTGTTGATCTCTTTTACAAATGCGATCGCTTCCCCGATCACATCAACCGATAATGTTGGTCTTGTAGCATATCCTTTGGATCTCTGGATATGAATCAGTTTCGTTTTGTCATTGATCGCATCTTTGATTCCTTCAAAATCAAAACTTCCATCTTCTAACAGATCTACCTGTGCATATGTAATCCCATATTCTTTCAGGGATCCTTTGGATTCACGGATTCCGATCACTTCTTCTAGTGTATCATATGGTTTTCCTGAAATAGCAAGAATTTCGTCTCCTGGACGTAAATTTGCGGATAATGCCAGACCTAATGCATGAGTTCCACATGTGATCTGTGGTCTTACAAGTGCATCTTCTGTTCCAAAGACATCGGCATACAAAGCTTCCACTGCTTCTCTTCCAGAATCATTATATCCATATCCTGTTGTACCACCCAAATGCATCTCTGCGATCTGGTGTTTCTGCATCGCATTTAATACCTTGATCTGATTTAACTGTGCGATCGCATCTAATTTTTCAAAACGGTCTTTTAACCCTTTTTCTACTTCTTGTGCGTAGTCGAAGACTTTCTCTTCGACTCCCATTTCCTTATAATAGTTCTTTAACTGATTCATCATAGATCCCCTTTTCTTTTAATATTGTAAGCATATATGTTAAAATCTCATCTTCTGATCCAAATTTTGACTTATCTACCATGACAACTTCTTTTTCTCTTCCAAACCAAGTCAGCTGGCGCTTTGCAAAATGTCTGGTGTCTTTCTTGATCAGATCGATCGTATCTTCTAGAGATAAATTTCCTTCCAGGTATTCAAATACCTGACGATATCCAATTCCCTGCATGGAAACCATCGTCTTTTCATAGCCTTCTTCTTTTAATCGTTTTACTTCATCGATCAAGCCTTGTTCTGCCATGATATCAACTCTTTTGTTGATTCTGTCATATAAGATATCTCTTTTATGATTTAATACAAAATAAGCAAAATTATATGGTGATGTCTTTGCTGCTTCTTTCTCATTGTGTTCTGAGATCGGATATCCATTTAATTTATAAAATTCTAATGCGCGGATCACTCGTTTGACATTATTTTTATGAATTTTTTCTGTAGACTTTGGATCAACTTGTTTTAACATCTCATACAGACTGTCATTTCCTTCTGTTTTTGCCTTTTCTTCCAATTGTCTTCTATATTCCTGATCTCCGTCTTCCTTTGTAAAATCAATATCATAAAGAAGACTTTGAATATAGAATCCTGTTCCACCGACGATCAGTGGAATCTTTCCTTTTGCATAGATTTCTTCTAATGCATCTTTTGCCATCTGCTGAAATCTTGCCACATGGAATTCTTCCCTTGGGTCAAGTTCATCCACAAGATAATGTTTGACCCCTTCCATCTCTTCTGGACGGATCTTCGCGGTTCCAATATCCATTTTCTTATAGACTTGCATGGAGTCTGCGGAAATGATCTCTGCATTTAAGATTTTTGCTAATCGGATCGATAACTCTGTTTTTCCAACCGCTGTCGGTCCTGTTAAAATTACCATTGGTTTCATCTATTTAAAATCCTTTCGGCATAAGTTCTGATAATCGATAAGTTTCAAATCCATCTGGACTTTGACAGATCACTTTGAGTTCTGGATTAAATTCATGCAGAAACTGTCGGCAGATCCCGCATGGATATACAGTTTCTTTGTCACTTCCATTGGATGCGATCGCAATCACTTCAAAATCATGGTATCCTTCGCTAACTGCTTTGACTGCTGCCGTTCTTTCTGCACAGATAGCCGCTCCATAAGAAGAATTCTCCACATTACATCCTGTAAATACTTTTCCTTCCTTTGTAAGAATTGCTGCTCCTACCTGAAATTTTGAATATGGTACATATGCTTTTTGTTTTGCTTTATCCGCAAGATTTAATAATTCCTGATCTGTCATGATATTTCCTCCTTATCTGGCTTCCTATACGATTCTTTTAAACTTCTTATCTATCTCATATTTACTCATTTTAATGATCGTCGGTCTTCCGTGTGGACACTGGTATGGATTCTCAAGTTTCATCAGTTCATCTAAGAGATGTTCCACTTCCATCAACGATACCCTCTGGTTTCCTTTGATCGACATCTTACATGCCATCGTTGCGATCTTACTTGCGATCACTTCAGTATCCATTGTCCCGTTTTCCTGGCTCACTGCATCTAAAAGTTCCATAAATAAATCTCTTTCCCCAATTCCATAAAGATTTGCGGGAACTTCACGGATACAATATTCATTTCCACCAAAGGATTCTATCGTAAATCCTAAACCTGCGAATGCATCTCTGTATCTTTCTAATGCTTCTGCTTCCATCATGGAAACCGTTACTACCATTGGCGGCTCTAATCTCTGACTGTAGATTTCTTTTTCTTTAAAATTCTTCATCAGTCTTTCATAGTTCACCTTCTCATGTGCCGCATGCTGGTCCATAATGAATAACTGGTCTTCGTATTCGATCAGCCAGTAGGTCTTAAAGAGCTGTCCTAAGATCTTGCGGTCAGGTCTTGCCTGTACAGAAAAGACAGGATCTTCTCTTAATGTCATCTGGTTACTGCTTAATTCATCGGTCTTGTATTGCGGGAATTCTTTTTTCTGTGTGTTGTAGTTTAAGCCTGCGTAGGTTGGTTTCTTTGCGATTTGAGATGATTCGCTCTTTAAACGATCTTGTTTCATACCCTCAGGCTTTGCCCTATGTCCTATTGAATTTGCTACAATTGACGACTTTTCAATCTGCTGCACACCTTGTCCTTGCTGATTCGTCTGACTTTGTCGCATCTGTGCAAAGTCTTTCATCGTCTGGTCCATCTTCTGAGTCTCTTCTTTCCTTCGATTTACCTCAAATGGCTCAGGCTTTTTCACTTCTTTTGTTTTCGGCTGCTCTTTCTTCTTCTTCGGTGTTTCTCTTAATACATCCTGCACCAGATCTTTCTGAAGTAACGCCTCCCTGACTGTATCCACAACCAGTTCATAAATCTCTCTTCCATTGCGAAATCGTATCTCCATCTTCGTCGGATGGACATTGACATCCAATAATTCCTGATTAATCTTAAAATCAAGACACACAAACGGATATCTATGTTTCATCGTAAAAGTACGATATCCTTCTTCAATCGCCTTGTAAATGATCGAGCTTTTGATATATCTTCCATTGATAAAATAGCTCTCATAATTTCTGTTGCCTCTGGAAACATAAGGTTTTGCGACAAATCCTGTCACTTTGACATCTTCACTTTGTGCTTGTACAGGAATTAACGCTCCTGCCACATCTCTTCCATAGATATGATAAATGATATCTTTGACTTTTCCATTTCCAGAAGTATAAATCTTATTCTTGTTATTATGAATAAATTTGAAGGATATTTCGGGATGGCTTAGGGCAATGTGCACCATCATCTGTTCCACATATCCTGCTTCGGTTGTCGCACTCTTTAAGAACTTTCTTCTTGCTGGTGTATTATAAAACAGATTCTTTACAAGAAATGTCGTTCCATCGGGTGCTCCGATGTCATCAAAAGCTTCTTCCTCTCCTCCATAGATCTTATAGGATACTCCACTAAAACTTTCTGCTGTCTTTGTTACTAATTCAACCTGTGCAACCGCACTGATACTTGATAATGCCTCTCCTCGAAATCCAAGAGAAGATACACTTAACAGATCTTCAACCGAACGGATCTTACTTGTTGCATGACGCAAAAATGCAGTCTTTACCTGATCTTTTGGAATTCCGATTCCATTATCTGTAACTCTTATTAACGTCATTCCGCCATCTTTGATCTCAACCGTGATCGCATTGGCATTGGCATCAACTGCATTTTCCACAAGTTCCTTTACAACAGAAGCTGGTCTCTCAATGACTTCTCCTGCTGCGATATTATCGATTGTCTTTTGATCCAGTAATTGTATCTTCGCCATAAATTACTCCTCGTTCTTTAACTTTTCCTGTAATACATACAGGTAATTTAATGCTTCCAGTGGTGTCATATCGGAAAGATCTTTTTCTCTTAGTTCTGCCATAAATGGATGTTCCATTGTTGGCTCATCACTTTCCCTGAAGAAGCTTAACTGTTCGGCCTCTCCATATGGCATGATGTCTTTAGCACCTGATGTCAGATCGTGTTCTTCCAGCTCTCTTGCGATCTCTTTTGCACGGTTGATCACTACATCTGGTACTCCTGCAAGTTTCGCTACCTGAACTCCATAACTCTTGTCTGCACCGCCTTTTACGATCTTACGAAGGAATACGATATCGTCTCCCTGTTCTTTGACCGCAATACAGTAGTTATGTACACTGTCGATCTTACCTTCTAACTCTGTCAGTTCATGGTAATGTGTCGCAAACAGAGTTTTTGCACCAAGAAGCTTGGAATTACTGATATATTCCACAACTGCCCATGCAATAGACAGCCCGTCAAATGTACTGGTTCCTCGTCCAATCTCATCTAAGATCAGCAAGCTGTTTTTTGTCGCATTTCTTAAAATATTGGCAACTTCACTCATCTCAACCATAAATGTACTCTGTCCGGAAGCAAGATCATCAGATGCCCCGACTCTTGTAAAGATACGATCTACGATACCAATATTAGCTTTTGCCGCTGGTACAAAAGAACCAATCTGTGCCATTAACACGATCAGGGCAACCTGCCTCATATAGGTTGATTTACCTGCCATGTTTGGTCCCGTGATGATCGCGACACGATTCTTCTTATTGTCAAGGTATGTGTCATTAGAAATGAACATATCATTTGGAATCACCTGTTCTACAACCGGGTGTCTTCCATCTTTGATATCAATTATTCCTCTTACATTTAATTTTGGACGCACAAAATGATTGCGTTCTGCGACATATGCAAAAGAGGCCATTGCATCAATCTGTGCAATCACATTGGCTGTTCTTGAGATTCTCTCCATCTCTCCTGCTAATGTTTCACGGATCGTAACATAAGTTTCATATTCTAACGCATACAGACGATCTTCAGATCCTAAGATCGTATCTGCCAGCTGGTTTAATTCTTCTGTTGTATATCGCTCAGAATTTGCCAGTGTCTGCTTACGAATATAATAATTGGGCACAAGATCTTTGTAAGAATTTGTTACATCCAAATAATACCCAAAAACTTTATTATATTTAATCTTCAGATTCTTGATTCCAGTTTTCTCTCGTTCTCTTTCCTCAAGTTCCATCAACCACTGTTTTCCTTCTGTTTTCGCACGTTTTAATTGATCAATATCATCTTTAAACCCTTCTTTGATGATGCCGCCTTCTTTGATCGCAAGCGGTGGTTCTTCAATAATGGAATCTTCTAACAGATCATGAATATCTTCTAATGGGTCTAAATCTTCTCTTAACCCTGATAATAGCGGATCTTTACATTCTTCAAGAATCGTTTTGATCGCTGGTAAAAGTTCCAATGATGTCTTAAATGCGATCATATCTCTTGGATTTGCTGTCTTATAACTTACTTTTGTCATCAGACGTTCCAGATCATAGATTGGATTTAAGTATTCTCTTAATTCTTCTCTCACGATCGTCTGATTCGTAAGTGTTGTGATTGCATCGTATCTCTCTTCGATCTTTTTCTTGTCAACCAATGGCTGCTCTACCATATTTCTTAACATTCTGGCTCCCATGGCTGTCTTTGTCTTATCTAATACCCATAAAAGGGAACCTTTTTTCTGTTTATCTCTTAATGTCTCGCACAGTTCTAAATTTCTGCGGCTGGAACTGTCAATGATCATAAATTCACTTGTCTCATATGCATCAATATGCATCAAATGATCTAAGGAACTTTTCTGTGTCTCATGCAGATATCCAAGTAATGCACCAGTTGCGATCACTCCCATTGGATAATCCACAAGTCCAAGACCTTCTAAATTTCCTACTTTAAACTGACGTTTGATCCGTTCTTCTGCCTGTTCTTCATCAAAATGATATGGCTCAATGCTTGAGATCACGATAGACATCTTATCTTTTAAATAATCAAAATCCATACCACTGATCAGGAATGCATCATTGCAAATGATCTCTGCCGGCTCGAATTTAAAGATCTCATCTCGTACCTTTGCTAAACTGTCCATGGAGGTTGTTCTGAAATCTCCTGTTGTGACATCAACAAATGAGATTCCATAGCTTCCATCACTTGCAAAGATACACATCAGATAATTATTCTTCTCATCATCAAGACTCTGCTGTGAAATATTCGTTCCAGGTGTTACGATACGCACGATCTCTCTCTTTACGATCCCTTTTGCCTGGCTTGGGTCTTCCACCTGCTCACAGATTCCGACTTTGTATCCTTTTTCTACTAATTTATTTAAATAAGAATCTACAGCGTGATAAGGAACGCCACACATTGGTGCGCGCTCCTCAAGTCCACAGTTCTTTCCTGTTAATGTAATCTCTAATTCTTTGGATGCCGTCAGTGCATCATCAAAGAACATCTCGTAGAAATCTCCGAGGCGGTAGAATAAGATACAATCCTTATTCTCTTCTTTGATCTGCATATACTGCTGCATCATCGGTGTAAGTTTTCCTTTTTTAGCCATGGATCTGTTCTCCCATATAATAGAAACCTTTTTCCTCAACTAATTTGACATCGGCCATTGTACCGATCTGTTCTTTGCATCCTCTGAAATGAACTAACAGGTTATTTTCCAATCTTCCTGTTAACATTCCTTCTTCGTGTGTATTTTCCTCTTCGATCAGAACTCTCTCGATATCTCCGACTTTCTTCTTACAGTTCTTTGCTGATGTCTCTTTTAATAAGGCAAGAAGTCTATCAAAGCGGTCTTTGATGACATCTTTATCTACCTGATCCTCCATGCTTGCTGCTGGTGTTCCAGAACGTTTGGAATATACATATGTGTATGCACTGTCAAATCCGACTTCTCTTACAACATCTAATGTCTCTTCGAAGTCTTCTTCTGTCTCTCCAGGGAATCCTACGATAATATCTGTTGTAAATGATACTCCAGGGATTCTCTCCTGAATCTTCTTAGCTAATGCAATATACTGTTCTTTTGTATAGTGACGGTTCATCAATTTTAACAGACGGCTGCTACCTGACTGCATTGGAAGATGCATATGTTTACATACTTTCTTGCTTGTTGCCATCACTTCGATCAGCTCATCAGATAAATCCTTTGGATGTGGAGTCATAAAACGGATTCTTTCTAATCCTTCGACTTTTTCTACTTCTCTTAATAACTGGGCAAAAGACATTGGTTCCTCTAATGTCTTTCCGTAAGAGTTTACGTTCTGTCCAAGAAGCATAACCTCTTTGACTCCTTCTGATACTACCTGTTTTACTTCTTTAATGATATCTTCCGGCTTACGGCTTCTCTCTCTTCCTCTTACATATGGTACAATACAGTAACTACAGAAGTTATTACATCCATACATGATATTGACTCCACATTTGAATGAAAACTTACGGTCACTTGGAAGATCTTCCACAATCTGGTCTGTATCTTTCCAGATATCAACGATCATCCCCTTAGAATCAACTCTTGCTTTTAATAATTCAGCTAATTTGAAGATATTATGTGTTCCAAAAATGATATCTACGAATTTATAACTTGTACGGATTTTCTCAATGACATGTTCTTCCTGCATCATACATCCACATAATCCGATCATCATCTGTGGATTTCTTTCTTTCATCTTCTTAACCTGTCCTAAGTGTCCATATAACTTTGTATTGGCATTTTCACGGACAGTACATGTATTAAAAATTAAGAAGTCTGCATCTTCTGTCTCAACTTCTTCATATCCGATCGTTTCTAGGATTCCTAATAACTTTTCTGAATCTTTTTCATTCATCTGACAGCCAAATGTTGTTACATGGCATGTTAACTTACGTCCTAATTCTTCAGACTTTTTCTGAACCCATTTTTTCATTTCTTCCATATATTCGTACTGTCTTGACGACTCATTCTTTAACTGTTCCATTCTATTATTTCTCCTACTTTATCTAATTCATCTCTATTTTTACAGTATCTCTGATTATATCATGAATATTTTGCTTAGACAAATATTAATTTGCTGGTTTGATGACGTAATCGAAACCACTACCGGATGTGTATGGGGAATGTTACTGGCTGTAAACTGATGTTTTCTCAGACAGAAGATGTGAAGTTTGAATGTATCTCAAATATTGCGTGTTGCCAGGGATATATTATAAATATTTGTTCTTATCTTATTTCTATCTCATACATGCAACTCTATCACAAATCAAAATTTTTCTTGTCACATTGCCTCGTATAAAGTAAAATATAAGTAATATTTATGTTAAGTTATTGTTAAAAAGGAGAAATGTTGTATGGACTATACTATCATACTTGCTCTGATGGGAGGCCTTGGCCTCTTTCTTTATGGAATGAAACTGATGAGCGATGGACTTGAGAAAGCTGCCGGTGCCAAACTTCGCCGGATTCTTGAAATATTTACTACAAACCGTTTGACCGGTATGTTAGTCGGTATCTTTTTTACCGCAGTCATTCAGTCCTCCAGTGCTGCTACTGTTATGGTAGTAAGCTTTGTAAATGCTGGGCTTATGAACTTATCTCAGGCTGCCGGAGTTATCCTTGGTGCCAATATCGGTACTACTGTTACTTCTCAGCTTGTATCTTTTAATCTTTCTGAGATCGCACCTGTCTTTTTGATGGCTGGTGTTATCATGGTATTATTTATGAATAATCCTACGGTTCAGAAAATTGGAGAAGTTGTTCTTGGATTTGGTGTTTTATTTATGGGATTAACTTCCATGTCAAGTGCTATGTCTGTGTTAAAAGATTCACCATTGATCACGTCTTATCTTCAGACACTTGATAACCATTTCCTTGGAGTTTTATTTGGATTTATCATGACTGCGATCTTACAGAGTTCTTCAGTCACTGTAAGTATCGTTTTGTTAATGGCCTCACAGGGATTATTAAGCCTTCCGATCTGTTTCTTTATTATCCTTGGATGTAATATGGGATCTTGTGTATCTGCATTACTTGCCAGCTTAAGTGGTAATAAGGGTGCGAAACGTGCTGCGATGATCCATTTCTTATTTAACGTATTTGGAAGTATCATCATCTTTACAGGACTTAGTATCGCACTTGAGCCTATTACTAACTTCTTCTTAAGTATTTCCGGTGGAAATCTTGGACGAAGTGTTGCAAATGCACATACAACATTTAAGATCATTGAAGTATTATTCATGTTCCCATGTACACCTTTAGTTGTTGCATTAACTGAGAAGATCATTCCTGGAGAAGATCAAAAAGTACATCATAATGAATTACAGTACATCACAGAGATTTCCTTAAAATCTCCTGCAACTATGATTCCTCAGGCTAAGAATGAATTAAAACGTATGGCAGATATGGCACAGGAGAATCTGGATCGTTCCATCAAAGGATTTTTAAATCAGTCTGATGAATATCTGAATAAGATTTATCACAGAGAAGAAGACATCAACAATGTCAGCCATGCGATTACAGATTATCTGGTAAAATCAAACCAGTTATCTTTGCCTTTGGCCGATCAGAAGATTTTAGGTTCCATGTTCTATGTAGTCAATGATATTGAACGAATTGGAGATCACGCAGAGAACTTTGCTGATTATACAAAGACCGAATTAAAACATAATACTGGTCTTACTGGCGATGCAAAAGAGGAAATCAAAAAAATGTATGAAGCTGTCTCTAAACTGTTAAAACTTTCTTTAGAAAGTTTTATGGCTCAGGATGGTGTGAACACACAAGAAGATAAACTTGCTGAGATTGCTGCTTTGGAAGCTTCCATCGATAAGATGGAACGCCGCTACCAGAAGCATCATATCAAACGTCTTGCCAAAGGTGACTGTGAGCCAAGAGCTGGTTTATTATTCTCTGATATGCTTTCTGAATTAGAACGTATCGCTGATCATAGTGTCAATATCGCATACTCTATGAGCGACGAAGATGAAGATGAAATGCTTGCTGCTGAGAATGAGGCCCTCGCTACGAATAATTAATTTCAATCGAATCAAAAAATATATAAATGATAAAAAAAGAATCCGCAAACCAAAGATACATAAAGTATCGAAAGGTTTGCGGATTCTTTTTAGTAGCTGTACACCCAATCCGAATGTATATCACATAATAATAACAAGATCGGCAGTGCAAGATACTTAATTGCCGCTAGTGTGAAATATACAAAATGTGGAAGAAAAATATTGCCTTTGAATTTTCCAATGATGTTTTGTATAGAGTTCTGACTGATATAGCTTCTTCATAAGGCATTCTCCTTCCTGTCCGTCCTTATTTTTGTTTCAAATCCTATCCCTCTTTCCTTTTTATAATTCTATTTATGATCCTTCTTATTGTTTTATTTTTTATTATCCAGATATGTAAACATAAAAACTTTTACTTTCGTCTTATATCTGTTTTCTACAAATACCCTGTAATTTCCCTCTTTCTGAATCTTGATCGAACAGTTAACATCCATGGAATTCATTGCATACCATTCTTTTCCCTGATCATCAATGATCCCTGAAACAAATTTTGAATCGTTCTTGGTATTTTCATCCATGGAATTTCCATTTGAAATCTCTACTGTCTCTCCTTTCTTTAGATAGACAGAGTTCGATTCCATTCTTGTCCCGGCTTTTAATTTCTGCACGAATACAAGATCATCTTTTTTTCTGGTAATTCTTTCTTTCATTGGTACAACTGGAAGCTTCTTTGCGAGTCTGACTTCATCATGTACTTCCAGTTTCTCAACATCCGTAACTTCTGCGATTGGCTCAGGGTCCATATATTTTTCCCTAAGATCACTAACTGTTATGACTGTTCTCATATAAATATCGTGATATCCTCTTGTAATAAATATCACAGCAAACATGGAAGTCACAAACAATAATGTACCCATACAAAGCCCTGCAAAAATCTTTATTATGTTCATACTTTCAATTGCCCTAATCCTGTATATCCTTGTCTTCAGCTGATTCTTATCTTCATATAGTGTTGCACAAAGATACGCCCCTTTTTCAAATGGTTTTATTCCTAGTCTGCATATGGTTGTAAAATATTCTTTCTTATTCTTTAAGATCTTTGTAACCGCCTGATCACAATAGCTTTCATTCCAGCTGTCTACATCAAAGACAAATCTCTGGATTAGTGGATTCCACCAGAAGACAATACGGCTGAATGCACAAAGCTGTTTCCATAGGATATCCTTATGACGGCAATGCATCAGTTCGTGTGCAAAAATGACATCCAGTTCTTCCTTGGAATAATCTTTTACTGGCAGCAAGATGACCGGTTTTATGATACCGCATATGATTGGTGTTGCGATCGTATAGGTCTGTTTCACTATTACATTTTGATGAATTCTAAGTTTCTTCTGCCACTCGTCCTTTACCTTTATCACATCTTTTTCACATAAACATGCTGTATTGATCAGATATTTCAACCTCTTGTGGATCTGAATACTATGAACGAAAGCTTTGCCCCATCCAACTGCCCAGATCAGCAAAAAGCATCCAAACACATAAGGCAATGGATAATCTATTGAAAATGTCACATTATCATCGTACACACGGAATAATAAAACAAATACAACAGGTATCAAAAATGATAAGATCACAACTCTTAGTAATCTGATGCTCATCTTTATCAATCCCATTTTCTCAAGTGGCTTTTCTAATAATTTAAAACAGATAAATATGCAGCTTCCTGTCAATGCATTTAACAAAATCAAACTCATTATATAAATAATAGTCTGTTTGATCGTATAAATTATATTAATCCAAATCATCAATTAAATCCTGTAATTCTTCTTTCTCCTCTGGTGTGATCGTCTTTGTCAGTGTCTGGAACATTTCCTTGACCGAACCATCGTGCCAGAAATCTTTCATCTTTCTCATCTGTTCCTCACGGTATTCTTCCTCAGAAATGATCGCTGTGATATAACTGTAGTTTCCTCTTACTTCTGTGTTTAGAAAACCTTTGTCTTTTAGTTTTGCTATATAAGTTTTTACTGTGCTTCTTGCATAATCACGATCATAATGGTCTTTTAAATACTCGATAATATCATATGCCGTGATGTCATCTCCTAGTTTCCAGATACTCTTCATTATCAAAATTTCCACTTCTGATAATTCTTTTAATTTCATTCTTTTATCACCCTCCTTTATTGGTTATATTTATAGTTAATTATAACTATAGTTAATCTGAATGTAAATGATTTTCTCAAATTATTTCTTTTTCTCTATTGTGCATAATTTCATCACTTGTTTTTCGTTAAAATGCACAAAAAAGGCAGCTTCTCTTTGAAACTGCCTTTTTCTTTGGTCTTAATGCATTTTTGTTACAGCTCTATGATCTTGTAATCCATTGGTGCTGCCTTTGTCTTAACCACAGTCTTTGTTAAATTCTTTGACAGTAGCTGTAATTCACTCTCGCTTACACCTTCTTTAGCTTCTGCAAGATCGATCTCAATCTCTTTTTCCATTTGTGTTGGATTGATAAGAAGCAGCAATGCTTTATTCTCACATGCCTCTCCAAAAACATCTTTTTTTCTACTGATAAAACGCAGGATGGCTAGTACATCATCGTCTGCTGCCATATACAATGCATGTCCTGTCTGCAATACCTTTTCCTGATTTCTCATATTAGTAAGTTTCAGAACATCCTGATATGTTTCTTTATCATTTTCAAAAAATGTTCCCCTGTTAAATGGATCCATCAATCCATGCATTCCGTATTCATCTCCATAATAAATACATGGCATTCCAGGAACAAAGAACTGGACTGCTATCGCAAGCCTTGTGAGGGATTTTCCTTTCTGATCCATCTTTGATGTTATGACATATTCTGCCTGCTGCTCTCTCGATGGAAAGTTCTCGTTCATTCCTGTTGCAAGTGTCGTCCGAATTCTTGGAATATCATGAGAGGATAATAGGTTCATCAGTGCATAATACAGTGGTTTTGGATAGTTGCACTGCTGGGATAGCAGGAATGTCTTCATATCTTCGGCGCTTTGATTGCCGAGTAAATAATCTGTGACATTGACTTTCAACGGATAGTTCATTGCGCTGTCTAAGCCTTTTCCCAACGCGTATTTACGTTTCGTTCCGTAGCTTTCTTTGGTTGTGACATCTTCCCATACTTCCCCGATCAAGGCATAATTCTTGAACTTATTCTTTAGTTCACTTCGCAGTTTAAAGATAAATTCATCTGGAAGCTCATCTGCTACATCAAGACGGAACCCTGATGCTCCAAGACTTAACCAGTGTTTGATCACCGAATCTTCTCCTGTGATAATGTAATCCACAAATTTCTCATTTAGTTCATTGACTTCCGGAAGGGTTTCAAATCCCCACCAGCTCTTATAAGTTCCGTCCTCATTAAAGTCATACCAGTCGTAATACTTCGATTCTTCTCCCTGATATGCACCGGGTTCCTGATAGTTTCCCCTCTTATTAAAATAGACGCTGTCATCTCCGGTATGGGAATATACGCCATCTAAGATCACATGAATCCTTCGTTCTTTGGCAAGCTGGCATAGCCGCTTGAAATCTTCGTTATTCCCAAGGAATGGATCGACTTTCTTATAATCTGATGTATTGTAGCGGTGATTTGATGCTGCTTCTCCGATTGGGTTTAAATAAATACAGTTGATTCCTAATCGTTTAAGGTCATCTAGTTTTGATATGATTCCTTCGATATCTCCTCCAAAATAATCACACGGATCATAAAATTCTTTTCCAGGAAGTGGTCCAAAGATTGGGCGTTCTTCCCATTCATCGTGAAGATACACATCTCTTCCCATACTCTCATGGTATGCTTTTCCACGTTCCATATTCTTTTTATTTCCCTGACAGAAACGGTCTGGAAAAATCTGATACATGATTCCTTTAGACATCCATCTTGGTGTGTCAAAGTCTTTTTCATATACCGTGATCTGGAAACTTTGTGGAGTGTCATCATAGATCATCCCTTCTCCCTGTGTCTGTCCATGCTTCGCTCCATAAAAATAACATCTGCCATGTTCCCAGATTCGAAAATAATACCACACAATCCCTGCTTCATTTGTAATCTTTAAATGTTCTTCCATACAGTCTTTTTTTCGTTTCATCTCGTATTCCCGATGAAAGGTTTCGGAATACATAATAATCTCTGCTTTGCTGACCGACTTCCCTGTTTCATAAAGCCTTATGGTCATCTCACTTCCGCAGGTGACTGCTCCTACGGGAGTTCTGTATTTTTCTATTGACGCGTTATGAATCATAATATTAATCTCATCTTCTTGTAACTCTTATTTTACTGGTTTCAGGTTCCAGATTTTTTCATTATATTGTTCAATCGTTCGGTCTGATGAAAAATATCCGGATTTTGCTGTATTGATCACTGTTTTTTTGATCCATTCCTCTTTTTGATCTACATACAGCCGGTACATTGTTTCATATGTTTCGATGTAAGATGGAAAATCTGCCAGAACATAATATGGATCTGCTTCTCCATATTCCCCAAATAGTAACGACTGGTAGATTTCTGAATATTTCTTGCCGTAGTATAACAGATTTCCTTCGATCAGGCAGTTGCATACATCACGAATCCATGGATTATTTTCAAATATGATTCCTGGATTGTATGTATGATAGGTTTTTTTATTATAATTACCTTCTGCACTATCTCCGAAAATAAAGATATTTTCTCTTCCGACTCTTTCAGCGATCTCTATATTCGCTCCGTCCATGGTTCCGATCGTTAATGCTCCGTTCATCATAAATTTCATATTTCCAGTTCCAGAAGCTTCCATTCCGGCAGTTGATATCTGTTCACTGATATCTGCTGCCGGAATCAACATTTCTGCAACAGACACACAATAATCTTCTACAAAAACAACCTGAATCTTTCCTTTCATATCCGGATCTTTGTTAACCATCTCTGCCACAGAATGAATCAGCCTTATGATCTCTTTTGCTTTCGTATACCCAGGTGCCGCCTTTGCTGCAAAAATAAATGTGATCGGTGTCGTAATACATTCCGGATCTTTTTTGATCCTCTGATAAACATAAATGATATGCAGACATTTCATTAACTGCCGTTTATATTCATGCAGACGTTTACAATGTACATCAAAGATGGAATCTGGATTAATTTCAATTCCTTGTTTTTCTTTAATATATTTTGCAAATCGAATCTTATTATTCTCTTTTACTTCGCTGTATTTCTTTAAGAATTCTTCATCCTCTTTATATAGAAGAAACTGTTCAAACAGATGATAATCTTTAAGAATATCTCCCTTTATATATTCTTTCGCCAAATGATAAAGTCCCTGATTTGCAAGCCCAAACCAACGTCTGTGTGTGATCCCATTTGTGATCGCAAGATATTTCTGTGGAAAGATACGATACGAACTATTAAATATCTTCTCTTTCAGAATATCCCCATGAAGGTTTGATACTCCGTTCACTCTTCTGCATACTGCTACACATAAATTTGCCATGCGGATCTCATTGTTTCCGATAATCGCCATACTTCGCACTTTTTCTTCATCATGACTGTAATATGCCCTAATCTTATTACAGTATTTTTCATTGAACGCGCAGACGATCTGATAAATTCTTGGAAGCAAAAAACGAAACATATTTTCATCCCAGCATTCCATGGCTTCTGTCATGATCGTATGGTTTGTATAATGGAACATTTTCTTTACAATCTGATAAGCTTCGTCCCATCCAAATCCTTCTTCATCCATCAAAATCCTCATTAATTCTGGAATTGCAAGAGCTGGATGTGTTTCATTGATCTGAATTACAACATGATCTGGCAATGTATGCAGATCACTAAATATCTGTTTATGTCTCTTGAGCATTGACTGCATTGTTGCAGATGCAAGAAAATAAAACTGTTTTAACCTTAACTGTTTCCCCGGCATATGGTCATCGGATGGATATAATACTTTTGATATTGCTTCGGCAAATGTCTGATCTGCCATTGCTTTATCATAGATTCCTTCATTAAAAGAATGAAAATCAAATCTTTGTTTACTTCTTGCACTCCATAAGCGAAGAGTTGCCGGAGTTTTGGTTTTGTATCCAATGATCGGCATATCATATGGAACTGCGATCACTGTATTATAATCTTTGTGCTTGATCTCTAAACCATTCTCTGTCCAGTTTTCCTCAATTGTTCCGTTAAAATGAACTTCTACACTTAATTCGGGCCGTTCAATTTCCCATATATTTCCGTCTCTTAGCCAGTCATCTTCCATCTCGATCTGAGTTCCATCGACAATCTTTTGACGAAACATCCCATATTCATAGCGGATTCCACAACCAACTGCTGGCAGTTCCATGGTTGATAGTGAGTCTAAGAAACATGCTGCAAGCCGCCCAAGTCCACCATTTCCAAGTCCTGCTTCGTTCTCTTCCTCTGTGATCACATCAAAGTCAATTCCCATCTCCCAGAATGCTGCTTTATATGTTTCATATAGTCCTAAATTGATCAGATTATTTGAAAATGCTCTTCCTAAAAGAAATTCTGCAGACATATAATAAAGTTTCTTTGCCCCTTGTTCCTGAACTCTTCTTCTGCTGTCCGCCCAGGATGTCATGATATCTTCCCTGATACACTCTGCTGCCGCTTTATAAATTTCATCATTGGTCGCCTCACCGATCGTTGTTCCTAAGGCATGAATCAGTTTACTCTTGATCCTTTGTACGATCTGTTTGCTGTCTGTTACGTTCATCTATGCCTCCTTTCTGTGAAAAAAACAGGGCATCTTATAGATGCCCGTTGTTTTTCTGAAATTTATAATACGCTCTTATACATATCCAGATAAATTTTTGCAGATTTTGCAAAACTGTTATCGGATTCCATAGCTCTTCTGATCAGTCCATGTTTTCTCTTTGGACTCTGCAGAGTCTGTAATGCATAACGGATTGCTCCAAGCATCTCGTGTGCATTGTAGTTTGCAAATGAGAATCCATTTCCTGTATCTTCGTATTCATTGTAGCTTTGTACCGTATCACGCAGTCCACCTGTCTCACGTACGATTGGAAGTGTTCCGTATCGAAGTGCGATCATCTGTGAAATTCCACATGGTTCAAATTTGGATGGCATTAAGAACAGATCACTCGCTGCATAAATCTGGTGTGCAATCGCATTATCATATGCGATGTATGAACATACTCTTCCTTTGTATTTATTTTCCATATAACGGAAGAATTCTTCATATTCATAATCACCCGTTCCAAGAATTACAAATGCAACATTCTCTGTACACATGATCTCATCTAACATGTATTTTACAAGATCCAGACCTTTCTGCTCTGTTAATCTTGTAACCATACCGATGATCGGAACTCCTGGTGTGATGGATAATCCAAGATTCTTAATCAGTTCGATCTTATCCTTTTTCTTTCCAGATAGATCATCTTTGTTAAAATGATATGGAATAAGCGGATCTGTCTCTGGATTAAATTCTTCCTGGTTCATTCCGTTTAAGATTCCCCATGTATCTCCTGCTCTTGCATTCAAAATTCCTTCCTGACGATATGCGAATGCAGGATCACGGATCTCCTGTGCGTAAGTTGGACTTACTGTACTCAAGCGATCTGCAAATACGAGGGCTGCTTTCATAAAGCTTGCACACTCATAATTATGCATAAATTCTGGTGTATCATATTTTGGATCGATTCCTAACCAATGTTCGAACTGATCAAATCCAAACTCTCCCTGATACATCATGTTGTGAATCGTAAAGATCGTTTTCGCATTTCCAATATCCCAATGTCCGTACTGTGTACGAAGTAAGATTGGGATCAGCCCTGTCTGCCAGTCATTACAGTGAATCACATCTGGAATAAATCCAATACGGCTTGCTGCCTCGATCACGGCACGGCAGAAGAAAGCATACTGCTCTCCTTCTGCAAGTCCACCGCGGTATACAGCATCTCCAAAGAAGCCTTCATTATCGATCAGATAATATGTAACATCATTGTAAAATAGTTCTTCTACACCGACATATGTTTCTCCACCAGCAAAGTTGATGTTGAAATCTGCCCGATGTTTTGTCTGGGCGCCATACTTGCCTTTCATCTGACTATGAAAAGGCATGATCACACGAGCATCAGCACCAATCTGGTTTAATTCTTTTGGAAGCGTTCCCATAACATCGGCCAACCCTCCAAGTTTCACAAATGGTGCACATTCAGCTCCTGCTAACAGCACTTTCAGTGAATTATTTTTACTCATTAACACTTGCTCCTTTCGGAATGAATACTGGATGGTTTGAAGATCCTGATAAGTGTGCCTTTGAATAAACTTTTACATGTCGGTCTAAGATTGTATGATTGATCTCTGCTTCTGGTGCGATAAATCCTTCTGCCATAACTACAGAATTCTTGATCACTGCACCTTCTGCAATCTGTGATCCACGGAAGATGATGGAATTCTCAACTGTACCATCTACTTCACATCCACTACAGATCAAACTATTGCTGACTTTCGCATTTGATCCATATTTTGCTGGTGCTCCATCGGCAGATTTTGTATAAATTCTTCTTCTTGCAAGGAATAACTCATTGTAAACTTCTGGTTTTAACATATCCATATTAACATTATAGTATGCTTCCAAAGATGTGATACATCCAACATATCCTTTGTATTCATATCCCTGAATAGCCAGTCGGTCAAAGTTTGGAACAATAACATCAAAGAAGAAGTGTTTCTTATTATGTGCGATCGCTGTTTCGATAAAATCGATCAACAGTGTTGTTTTCATAATATAAGTATCCATACTCTTCTTATTAGAGCGATGTTTTCCTTCTGAATAGCACATATCAAGAACTTTGTCATCTTCATCTGTCTTTAAATAAACTCCTTCATAATCGCAGTTTGTTGCATCATCGCTGTTATCAAAATACATCAGTGAGATATCTGCTCCAGATTTGATATGTTTATCTAACATATCCTGAAAATCTGCATTAAAGATCACATAAGAACGTCCTAATAATACATATTTTTCTTTTGCTTTCTTTAAGAATCCAAGTGTTCCACGAAGTCCGTCCATAACACTTGCGTATTCTCCAGATGGAGATGCATCATTGATATATGGTGGGAAAATATATAATCCACCACGTTTTTTATTTAATCCCCAGTCTTTACCTGAGCTTACATGGCTTAATAAGGAATCATAGTTTCTTCTTGTTAATAATCCAACATTTTTAATTCCTGCATTTACCATGTTACTTAACATAAAGTCTACTGTACGATAACGTCCACCAACAGGAAGTGCTGATAAACTTCTGGATCGTACAAGGTCTTTTAACTTTCTATTTTCTTCTCCTGCATTGATAATACCTAACATCTGTTTATCCATATCTT